>Ga0326512_10002447_pt1 | contig 13772 bp, 1 predicted proteins | sample 1_2617_0518_D_FD_203652 | JGI IMG/M metagenome (GOLD analysis project Ga0326512, IMG submission 203652) | Bovine rumen microbial communities from UC Davis, California, United States - 1_2617_0518 | ecosystem: Host-associated > Mammals > Digestive system > Stomach > Rumen | place: USA: California... | reverse complement strand
TTGATGCGTCTATCGCAAAATATGATGACCGTGTAAAAAATAAAATTATAGAGCTTGAAAATTGTAAACTTACACAAAATCAAATCCCACGGTTAATTCTAGATACAGATTTAACATCATTTAATGATGACATTTCTGTATTCCAAAATGATACAATAATTTTACATGATAAAAAATCGGTATTAGAGCCAACTACTGATGAATTATTTGTTCAAAATGGTTTGTACGTATCAGAAGGAAATGAGTTTAACTCTGACTATATCCCGACTGGTAGATACGTTCCGCCTTATGTTGATAGGATTTTATCTACTGATACATCATTAGAGTACCCTATTTATTTAATGGCAGAAGATTCTGGATTCCGTGGTACTTTAAGTACAACTCCAGAATATAGCGCTTTTAATAAAATAATATTCAACTATAATAATACTTGGACCGCGGGTTTAGTATTAAAAGCTTTACAAAGCCAGATTACATATACAAGAACTAGTAAAACAGGCTTTTTCAAAAGTAATGTAGATGGATTCTGGATTAACCAAGATGGCTCTGGCTTTAATATTGTTGGCTCATCAAATTCCGCCGAACTTATTGAATTCGTATTCCACACATTACCAAGTATTATTGATAATAGTGATTATGCATCAGTAACATCTATCATAAGTACATCTGGTAACTGGCGACAGCTTCTTGACCACACATATATATGGGTTAAAGCGCCTATATTTGGTGATTATATTATGCCTGATGTATTTAATCAGGACTTAAATCAAGAAGCAGATGTTAAACATAAAAACCTTTTATTAAGTAATACATCAGACTATAATAGATATGATAAAGATATAAATGGTAATGAGAAAGATGTAGATAACTTACCATATATACCTATTGCAAGTCCATCTGTTGACTTACTTACTAGAAAACTTGCTGGCTTAGACGAAACAGATAGTTTATCATCATTAAATGATAATAAAATTGAAAGCATAATTGAAAAAAGCGATAATGATGACTCAGTAATAGGCGGCATCGCTATGGCATCCGAAACTCGTGATGGTACATCAGATATTGTACAGCCTGGCTTCTGGGACCCAGAATCAAAGCGTGATTCTTCAGAATACATGTTATCTAGCGCTGAGGGTGAAAGAAATCTAAGACACCTTCCAACTATAGTTCCATCTACTGGTAATCTTTTCATGGATGGACGTATTTTATCACCAACAATTGATGAATTATGGATTTATCTTAAAGAGCTTACATCAGGACGTAAATCAGATGTCTTCTTAGATGGCAAAAATGCTACACAATATCGATATGAAACGGTATCTGAAGAAGATACTTCAATACCTATCGGTACTGACCAAAAACAGAAACGCCAAAATGATGAAGATACAAGACTAAATTCAGTTCCAGAAACTGAATATACATTAAATTATAAAGGTACCGGAAAACAAATTTTTGGTGATGTTATTAGTCTTAAAACTGGACTTTCAGAAGATAAGTTAAATCAAACTATTTCTGTTACAAAAGTAGTAAATAGTAATGATGCTATCGCATATACATTATTTAATGCTATTAAAAAATTATCAGAAGATATAACTACATTTGACTATTCTGATGAAAAAGAAAGATCAATATATAATTTTACAGCTTGGTCAACTACTGATTCTGGCCGTAGTAATAACGATAAAATTGACGATGGCGCTCTTATAACAGCGGCTGAAGCAGAATTATGGGCTCCAAGACGTGTACCGTATTCTTTACGTGAATTAGAAGCCTTTGTAAAAGGTAATAAATTTAATATCATTTCTCTTGCTAGGTTCATTAAAGAAAACTTTGGTGTTACTGGTAGACTTGGTATTATAACATCAGAAAATAGCTATAAAGTAATTAATAAAGATGGTAAATTTGTAAAATTTATTTCTGCTGAAGACCTAGATGAAGATGGAAATTATTCAGAATTAAAATCTGGCGAAAAACTTGAAATAAATACAGCAGATAATAAGCAAGCTGGTTCACTATACCAGTTTCATAGAAACTATAACTTTAATGTTGCTAAACCTAATACATGGTTTAATCAATTTGGTGAAGGTACGCCAGAGTCAGGAACTGGCGCAGAATTTGACGGCACTCCATTCCAAAAAGCAACTGATGATACTTATGGCGATGCAGATGCAATAAATAGAGACCAGAATAAATATTCATCATCTGACGTTTATATGGCAGCTGATGGTACTTGGCGATATATATTTGACCACGTAAGAGTTCCAATTCTTCACGTAAAATACTAATTATTTAATAGGATTTTTTAAATGTCGGACGTATTAAATAACTCAGAAGATTTAACAAAAAGAATGAAGGAAGGATTGACCTTCATTGATGATAGAAATAGCCAATTTAGATATGCAGATAAAAATGAATTCATCCAGTGGTCTCAGCCATTAAGCTCTTATAGAGCTGCAGTACCATTAAAAAGAGGTATTGCAGTTTCCGTAGCAACAGAGGAAGACTTAAAAGAAGCTGGAAAAAAATATTTTGATGACGAGTCATATTTCTTAAAAGATGACCCTTATGCATATGTAGTACCTACTGATACGTCAAAACATACAAAATGTATCGGTCTTGTTCATGAGCCAGTTTTAGAAGAAGAAATTGGTAAGAAAATTATTCATGTTCAGGGATTCGGTAGCTTTACCTATAATACGGACCTTGATAAAGAAGAAATTGAGAAAGGTCAAGTTTATGACCCAGGTTTTACATATAAAGACGTTGGTAAGAAAGTTTATGTAGCTAATGCTGAATTTGATGGTGTAGAGCCTGGTTTTTTAACTACAAACTCTGAAAATATCTATAAAACTTATAATAATTTTATTCTTCTTGGTTACTTAACAGATGCTCCAGTTAAGGGCTCAACACAAGTAGAAACTAAAATAGAAATAGCTATACAAGGTGACGACCGTGGACCTATTGATAATACTATATTTGAAGGTGTTTTAGGTGAAGATGTACTTGTTCCATCATCTGACCCATGTAGAGTATTCGCATTAGGCCAAGAAGAAGACGTAACATTTAAGAGTAAAATAATTTACTCAGTAAGTCCAAATTATTCTTATAATCCAAAAACATCATTCATCGGTTTCCAAAGAATGGACGGTGATACTGTTCTTGTAACATTTAGCGACGAATTTAGTATTGCTGAAGTTCAGAATTCCATGGTTCAAGAAGACGCTTCTTTCTTAGCAATAGCTAAACTTTATAATGATGCACTTAATAAAACTAAAAAAGAAGATGAAGCTGAACATAAAATAAAGATTGTTAAAACTGATATAAAAAATAATCTAGCTGATGATGTTTTAACTCTAACAAAAACAAATTTAGAAAAAGCACTTAAAGATGCTTGGTCTGAGCTTACTGGTGTAGAATTAAAGGTTGATACTGAAAAATCAAACTTAAAAGAAGGAATTTTATGTTTTGATATTGAATCATCACAGCCTGGTGGATACTACTACATGTATGTATCTAACTCTCTACTACCACTTTTTGAAGATAGTGTAACAATATACAATGGCTCATCTTTTAACAAAGGCACTGTTGTAATTGCGGACTGTAGAATTAGAGAACGCCAAAATATAATTGGTGTATGGTATAATAATAAGCTAGACGAAATTGTTCCAAAAGGCACAATTTGCTTATTTATGCATGATGGCTTATTTACTCATGAGACGGCTGAATATCAAGCATTAGGAAAAGAATACTTCTTAGGCAGAAATGGTCGCGTTGTAGAGTTACCTTTAGAAGCATATGATACTATTGTTAAAGTATTAGATGTACAAGATAAAAATAAATTACTAATCCATTGTGACAATGCTAGACGCCGTGATGATACCGGAGACCTACCAGTTGGATATATGAAACCAGCCACTTATTGTGGTGACCAGCCAGTAGCTGAATATGGCTTCGTTTTAATGGATGGTGTTACTAGATATAAAGTATCTGAATATAAAAAACTCGTAGAAAGATTAAAAGCTTGGTTCCCAGAAAGCAAATTACGTATCGGTAAAGAACGCATTGGTGAAGATGCTGAGGGTAATCCAATATATGAAGAAGAAAATCATTTTATAGTTCCAAAGAGTACTTCATCAACTGAATATTCTGAATATAATATTATGCAGATTAAGGCTGTTGAAGCTGGTATCTACGAATTTGATCCTAGAATTCCATATATTAGAAAGTTTGGTACGTTCTTTGATGCTGGCGAAAATAGCGATATACAGATAAATGGCAAATTAAAAGGTGTAGCTTATCCTCAAATTGCGAAGTATACAGTACATAATCCAAATGCTGCAACTGAAGATAAAAAAGATTATACTGTAGATGATAGATTCGATATCTCAGCTATTTGTGACCTTTGTACAAAAATTGATGGTGTTGAAGACCCAACATTAGAAAACTTAGATATACACTTATATATAGACCCAGAATATGGTGATAGTTCTCGTAAAGATGGACTTTATCATTGGGTAGAAATTAGAAGCGGATTTAGTAGCTTTAATAATACAACTACTTATGGTTTTGAGTGGAAAATTGAAAAGGAAGTTGCAAATTCTGTAAATGTATATTCTACATATTATCTAAGCACAGATATAAAAGATGGTATGGGTATTTATTACCAAACATCTGGAAATGTTGTACCTAAAAGCATGGCTGGAAAACCATGGAAAATTACTGTAAGTAGACGTGAAACTCTTAAACAGCAATTTGACTTAAATGGCGTTATCTCAGCTTACTTAAAAAATAAAATTCTAGATGAAAATGGTGAGGCTTATACTGACAAGGCTGTTACTGGCTTAGCTGTATTAGACGCTATTGAAACAAGATATAATGTTAAAAAGCTTGTTGCTAGAAAAGACGAAGGCGAAATTCTTCTTGGTAAAGAATCAGAACCAGCTAAGGTTGTAAATATTGCCGCAAGAGAAGAATTACCAATAAAGAGTGATGATAAAATCAGATTTGGTATTGGTGTTCCTTCTGATGGTAAAGAGAAAAATCAGCACATAACATATGAAGCATCCAAAGTTGATAATGGTACTAAAACTTATACCATTGAAAACTTTATTATAAATCCAAGTGTAGATGAATATGGTAACGCTAGACATGTAACGCCAATTGCAGAAATGCCAGAAAACGCTTTAGTTACTAAAGCTCAGGTTCAAGAACATGAAAATAAAAATGCTGTAAATCCAGATTTAGCCGTTAAACCAGATACTGTACATGGCATGCACTTTGGTATTGGTGGTAATATTGATGCGTCTAAATTAAATAATCTATACCTCGCAACTCATAGTAGCACTCAGCTAAAAACGGACGCAGTTATTAGGAGTGACGCTAATAAAACAAAAAGTAATGATGATGCTAAATCTTCTTACATACCATATAGATACTATGGTGAAGACCCATTAGGAACTGGACAAGGCTATATTACTTCTAATGAAGGTATTGAAGTTCATCAAAATGCAAGTTTAACTGGAACCACAATTCCATTTTATTCATCAGAACAATATAAAGTAAATGAAAAAAATACTGTTCTATCTCATACTGAAACTATAGCTAGCCGTATTGAAACATTTGAAGATGTAAAAACTATTAGTGGCTCATCAGCTAAAATTATAACAAAATATAATTTTGGTATAACAGACGATTCAAATAGTAGTATATCTTTTATGGATGAAGAAGGCCTACCGATAACTATAAATGCAGCTGCTATCGGCGCTGGCTCTAAATTAGACTATAAAACAGTATTTGGAGAAGATAAACAATCATTAACTGAAAGTGGCTTGAATAATACAAACGGCTTCAATTATCCTAATAACTTAATGAAAGATAATACACAAGCTGAGTATATTGGTTCTGCTTTACAAGCTGCTTATGAAATGCCATTAGCATTCTGGCATTATAAAAATGAGCCAACTTGGTATAAGAAATATGTTGGTATCATTATTGAAAGAGTAAATGATGCTAGAGACCACTTATCAGATAAAGATGAGAGGGGAATCTTTAGTGATGCTGACTTAGATTGGGGTTCAACAAAGCATTATATAGATGATAATGTGTATAATTACACTGACGAAGAGCTTAAGTCAATTAAGAATTACTTAAATTCTATTACAGATACAGCTGAAAATACACAGAATATTATTTCATCTGTTGGTCTTCTTTTAAGAGCTGCTAAAGAAACTCAAGAGCGATTATTAAAAATTGAAGCTTCAACTTTTGGTTCTGATGCTTCTACTATTCCGGGCGCAAGAGAAAAAATTGTATTAGATAGCTTCCCAGAAGTAACTCCAGAAGCTACTCACCTTGGTTTAAACCGTTTAATCAGAGCAATGTCATTAGAACTTTATGGTACTGCTGACCCACTTAATGATTTAAATGGTAAAGATGATAACTCAACACAAACTTCATTCTCTAGAATAGACGAATTAGAAAAAGAGATTGAAGGTGCAACTTTTGATAAAGACATTAAGGCAAGTTCTTCTGATAATAACATATCAATGTTAGACTCATCAACATATCCTTATGAAATAAATGAAACACATAAGGGTAATGATGATGGACAAGAAAATAATATTGGCTCTACAATATATGACCCAATTACTGGTAGAGCAAAGAAAGAAGCAGAAGAAGAAACTGCTGACCTTCATAGTAACTGGTCAAAAGTAGACTTAGAAAAAGGTCAAACCTTTGAAAAAGAAGGTGATACCTTTAAGTCTAATACAGCAAATAATCTCGTTCCTTCAGAAGAAAGATACGAGTTTAATGGCTTAATTGATGCCATCTCTCGTATTTGTACAAAAGTAAACGCTCTTACATATACGGTAAATGGTACAGATAATATTGATTCTACACCTAGACGTCTCAATACAATAAGAGCTAATATCGGAACTCTTATTAGAGAAGCTTATTTTGATGGAGAGCCAACAACTGATGTAGAAAATGGCGTTGCAACTACACAAAAATCAGAGAGGTATAAAGACTTAGATATTGCAGAAGGCGTAGAACAGTCTTCTAAACCATACGAGCAAAAAACAACATATACAGGTCTTTCAAGATTTGATCAACTTTCTAATGACTTATATAATTATGTTTTAACTACAAAGCATGACGAGCATAATTATACATTAAATGGTGAAAATGTTACTGAAGACGGAAAAAAATCTAAAGTAAATAAACCAATTCAATATAGAGATGACGATGTAAAGCAAGTTCTTCTTGGTCGTAAATTTAATGGTAAAAACCTTCTTATTAGCGGAGTTGGTGAAGCGGTTCATGAAGAAGGAAAGTCTGAGTATAATAGAACCGGCGATATAAATAAAGATGAAACATTAGTTGCGAATATTGATGGCTCTGTGGTACAGAATAAAAATGTAAGTGTACAAATAAATATTCCGGACTCTATTGAAGAATACAACTACGCAAGTATTATCGATATTCTTATTGACGCTATTGGACCAGCATACTTCAGACAAGTATATGATAATACAAATACAGTATTATCTGAGCAGACTTTACGTGATACAAGAACTATTACTACTCGTCTCGAAAAAATTGAATCTGAGCTTGATAATGTTGTAAGAAAGCTTTGCCAAAAATCAGCATTTGAAACAGATACTAATAAGTCTTTAAATGATGATACTATATCTACAGACTATGGTGATGACGCACAAAATCCTAATAAGAAAAATAAAACTTATTCTATTGAAGAGTTTATATTTGTTCTTAATAAATGGCTAGGCTTATCAGTATTTGGTAAAGATAATAATGCTTGGGACGTAAAGAGAACAGCTGAATTAGCCGCCGGATATGACGATAGTATCGGTGAAACTTATGTTGTAAATTCAACTGGTATAAAAGAAAATATTTATACTAGAAATCCAGATACAGGTATTTATGAACTAGTAGCTGACCCAGATAAGTTAGCTTCTGATATAATTACATACGTAAAGGTTCAGAATAATAACGATTATCTTGAAACAGCTAGCCCTATAGTTGATGCGAACTTTGTAATTAAGCAACTTCTTAAGAGATTAAGAGAAACAGAGCATTACGATGACGCTGTAAGAAAGATACTCGGTAAAGATTATGCAACTGATACAGCAATAGATAATTATACAGAATTACGTATAAATGAAGATGGTACCCAGAATTTTGAGAACATCAAAAATAATTATACTTTAACTGATGATGTTAAAGACTTGTTACTCACAATTTATGGTACTGACTCGGGTATAATGGGTAGCAGTGAAAATTCTGCTGGCACAGTTCAAACAAATTATCAGCATCGTTCTAATATAAGTACAGCTGGGTATTTGGGTTCAAAAGAATGGACAAATGAATCTAAGTTAACTAGAAAAATTTATACTACTCTAAATCCAAAAGTAGGCGATAAAGTATATACAGAAGACGCATTAAAAGTAGAATTTGGTACAATAGCTAAAATAAATGAAAATAAAATAATAGTTAGCTATAATGATGGTACTTCTGATACTACTGCAGAATATACACTCTCAAAAGTTACTTCTGAAGCAAATGATAACGCAAATACTAGATTCTCTGGTAATGGTTCAAATAGAAATATTGTGGATGATATAGTTCACGAAATGTATTATGTTCCACAGCCAGTAAATTATGGTAATAATCCATTATCAAATTCAGATGTTGATGAAGTTAAAGCAGATGTTAAAGATTCTATAAATGTAAATTATGCAACTGGCGACGGTAAAGACCATATTTACTATGATATCGATAGTGGTAACTATAATTATGACTATGAAAACCAGTCTCATGAAAATACAGAAAACGAAGGTAGAACTGGACACGCCATTGGTTATAATAACCGTAGTACATTATTCAATGACTTTATTGGTAATACTAATGATACTTATAGAAAATCTCGCTTCGAAGTTATTGAGGATGAAATAAGACATTTAAGAAGCTTACTTGGTCTTGATAAGATTATTACTGAGAGAACGAATAGTAAAGTTTCTAATTCTGTTGCCTCTGAGACTAAGTATGGCGGTAAGTTCTTAATTACTGGTACTGGAGAATTAGCAGGACATAAATTCTCTGCTAATGCTACTAGAAATGGCAATTTATATACAGATAACTCTACTTCAGCTGTATCGCCTTATAATAATTCATCTGACGCTAATCAAGATACAAACTTACTAACATTCTTATTTAATATTGATAATGCAATTAAGGATATTAGTAGAGAGCTTGGAACTGAGACTAATTATCATGGGTCTAAAAAATCTACAATCAAAGTAGATGGCAAAGATAAAGTTATTGACTATAACAAGTTTGAGCAACTTAATCTTCCAAGAGAAATGACAATCTATGATAGACTTAATGCTCTTGAAGATTTAACTGGCAGCTTATTAGGCCTACAAAATAGAGCAACTGAAGCGGGTAGTGGTGAATCTAATAGTGAAGATGATGACACAACAGGTCTTGACTTTGGTAGAATAGATATCCAGTGGATTGAGGAATAAAAATAAATGTCTGATATTAAAACATACAATTTAGAAACTTACGTGCCTGGTAAATCAACATTTGGAGTAAGCCTAGGCGATATTTTTGTTGTACCTAACAACGAAACCTTAAAAAGCATTGAGTATGTGTCAATAAGTAATAATGGCATTATACAGTGTAAAAAAGAAGGCTCAGGTATTAATACAAAATTTATTTTTACGCCAACGTCTAATATTAAAGAGCCAAATCATAAATATGATGTAACAGTTAAGTTTACTCTTACAACAGAAATAAATTCTGATGAAAATACAGCTTCGGTAAAAACTAGAAATTGTTTTATAAAGCTTATTCTTACACCGGAGATAAATGATAATACAAGTAAACTTAATATTACAAACTATATGGGTAAATTAAGTCCTGATGAGTATATGAAAGAACATAGCTTAAAGGACGATTTGGACTCACTAGTTACTAAAAAAGCCCTCATTACAAACTTAAAAGAATTTGGAAAACAAGTTCAAAATAAAGTAAGCAATGTTCAAGTATTCGCTATTAGATACGATTTGGAAGGCGGAAATTGGGATAATGGAAATGAGGGTAGAACAAGCTTTGTAAACTCAATTTCTTATGTTGCTCCGGCACCTGTAAAAACAGGATATACTTTTAATGGCTGGAAATTATTTAAGATAAACGATAATAAAGAAACTGCTACAGCATTAAATAATGACAATATAACTACAGATTCAATGATTCCTGTAGGTACCAACTTTGACGTATTATGTGTTGCAGACTGGACGCGTATAGCATATGAATTAAAATTATATGATGCATCTAATGTAATATATTTCAATCCAAAAGATGTAGATTACTCTAAAAACCCTAAACTTAAAGATATTACAATTGTCGAAAGTAATGGGGACGATAGTTCTAAACCTATTAGCCTTGTAACACCAGAAAAGGTCGGTTATACATTTAAATATTGGACTACAACAAATAAATATGGCCAAATAATTACTTGTAAAAATGACCAAAATATAAATGAAATTTATGACCAAATATTTGAAGCATCTAATGATACTGGTACAAGAACTATAGAACTTACGCCTTACTTTGAAGCTAAAGTATATACATTAAATTATAACTTAAATAGCGATAATGCCACATTAGATGACTCTTTAACGGATAGCTCTAAAAATAATGAGTATGTATATGGTACAACTTTTACACTTCCAATTCCAAGAAGAAATGGGTATAAATTTAATGGTTGGACCATAGGCTCTTTAGTTAATCAATTTGTTATAAATCCAACAGATTTGGAAGATATTACTACTAGTACAGTAGAAGTTAAAGCATCTTGGACAGCTGCAACATTCCATTTAGATTTTGATTTACAAAATGGTTCTATAGCTGATAATTCTAATTATACATTAAAAGCTAGTACAGCAATAGCTCTTTCAAATCCAACTAGATCAGGATATATTTTTGATGGCTGGGAATATAACTCCGCTGATGGTACTGTTACTCTTAATAATACAACAAAAGAATATACATTTACTCCATCGGATACAGTTGATCATGATATAACATTAAAGGCAATTTGGAAAGAGTCGGAAGAAACAGAATATACTCTACAGATTTGGGAAGAAACATCAGATTCTACGGGTACATTTACATCAGCTGAAGATGATACATGCGTATATAGACTTATTAAATCTATTTCTAAAACTGGTAAAACTGGTACAAATACAGGGTTTACATCTTCTAATTTAGCCGCTAACTCTGGTTATAATATCCCAACTGGGTTTGAATTATCAAAAATAGAAAATGTTTCAATTAAAGCTGATGGTACTAGCGTAGCTAAGATATATATTCATAGAAATACATGTACTATTACAATTATAGATAAATATGATACTACATCTAGCAGTAGTTCTACAGTTAGAACTTATACTTCTTTATATCGTACTGATATAAATAGTATTGGTAAGGCTACATCAAATAAAATATCTGGAAAATTTGGTCAAACTTTAATAGCTTATCCAATATTTAATGATACATACCCAGAATTGAATTATACATGTAATACATCTGGTAAATCTTTAGTATTTACTACAAGTAATCAGACTGTAACATTTACATATACAAAGAAAAATGTTAGAGTTACATTTGACTTAAATAATGTAGGTACTTGGAAAATAGGTAAGGAAGAGTTTAATTCTGATATTTATTCTATTGATATACCATATGGCACGATATTAGATAATAGTCATATACCAAGTGTTACAAACTATAATGCAATATCTAGTAGTAAATGGGTAATTGAATCTAAAATCGCTAATGATGAAATAAGTGATTTTACAAAATATGAATTTACAAAAGATACTAAAATTAGAAGAATTCCTACATTCTATAATAATAAAATTATTATTAGCGCTGAAAATTATGATGAAGCTAACTTTGGTATTACAAATGTAATAAATTCCGCTTATTATACTACCACTAATAGCACGAATTATTTATCTACATCTATTAGACCAATAGAATTATTAACGCCAGCTTTTGACGCATATAACTTTATTGGCTATAAATATAAATTTGGCGAAAGTAGTAGCTTTAGTGATAAATATATTACATCTATAAATAAAGATATTTGGACAGCTACTAACGCATCAAATGATTTATATATTGAAGCTTGTTTTGAGAGAAAAGAGCCAACATTAGATTTGTCAGATATTAAAGTTACCTATGAGAGTGAAAAGCTTACTGTACAAAATATAGCATTAAAAAATGGCGCTACTAAGTTCTACATTTCTTCTACGATACCTAATGCTAATGTAAGCACAAATTTAGGTAATGAAAGTAGCTCTGCTGTGAATGGTAAGCATTCAGCATATATATCTGGCTCATTCGCAACTGATAACAATCATAATACAATAGTACTAATACCATCAAAAGAGATTGGTGCAGTTAAAATTACTGGTAAGCCCTTTATTGGCACTATATCTAAAATAAATGGCACAGAGGCTACTGTATCATGGATTCAGAGCTATCAAGTTTATGATAATCAGGATAATGCTACTCTTACTAACGTAGAATTTGCGGGTAATGAAGTGGCCTTATCTAATAAGGATTTAACTCTTAATATTTCTGCTAATGCTGAAAAAGTAGCTATTACTAACGGCGATATTTCTATTATAGAAAAAAATAATAATACTTTTACTTATGATATTGATAATTTTGATGGTAAAAACCATACTATTCAAATTACACCTATTATTTATAATAAATCTGGAAAATCAGCATTTATTACTTATAAACAGAGTATAGAAGAAATTAAGTCAGACCTCATAGAATTAGAAAACAATAAGGACTCATACTATACAATTAATACTACGGACCTAACAGCTAAAACGCGCACTATTGGAAGTGAACTAACGCCATCTATACGTGAGTATAGTAATGAAATAACATTAAATAATAAAGTTTCTAAATCTCAGTTAGCTTTCAATAAACCCACCAGTTCATTAAAAAATTATTATATAAAAACAATAACTATAACTTTACCAAGTAGTATGATACAATCTAGCAACAGTATAACATGTTGGGTAAGTAGTGGCAGAACAATTGAATTTCAGGTGGATAGCAGTCTTAATTTTTCAACAGATACTGTTGTAAAAATGGATAAAAAAATTAGTATTGATGGTGTTTCTTCTACTGCTAGTAATGTGAAACATAGTCCGTCAATTAATGGTAATTATCTTATTTTAACTGATAATGAAAACGGTGTTATCAGACTTGATTTATCCAATAAAAACCAAGTAAGTTCAGTTGTATGTGAATTAGAGCAAGAGTCTGGCACTACTACGGATAAATATTTCGTTACAAAAGTTTCTGAAACTATATATGACCCAGTTTCTATGCCTATATCTCTTAATAATGTAGCTTATAGTACTTCTGGCGCTAAAACTGAAATTACATTAAACTATACAGCTAATAGCTATAGGTATAGCTTAACAAGTTTAACAGGTAATTTATCAAACTATGCTAAAATTAAAAGTGCTGTTGATTTAAAACTTAATAGTGTTATTAATCAGTCTAGTAATATACAAAGTGGCTACTATATTAATAGTAGTGATACTTTTACTATGACTAATATCGCTAATACTAATAATATAATAATGCCGAATAGCCTAAATGTTAGTTTAAGTAGCGCTAACGATGCAAAAACAGCTACTTATTTTAATACA
>Ga0326512_10002446_pt1 | contig 13773 bp, 9 predicted proteins | sample 1_2617_0518_D_FD_203652 | JGI IMG/M metagenome (GOLD analysis project Ga0326512, IMG submission 203652) | Bovine rumen microbial communities from UC Davis, California, United States - 1_2617_0518 | ecosystem: Host-associated > Mammals > Digestive system > Stomach > Rumen | place: USA: California... | reverse complement strand
AACGGAGCCGACTGGCAAAGGAACTCCATGACGGTATTAGCAACCAATTGCTGGCGGTTGAGATGAAGCTCAACGAAAATGGTGTCTCGCCAAACACCCTGCGCTTGTTGAGTGAAAGTCGCGAACAGGTCAGACGTATGTCTCACGAGTTGATACCGCCGGAGTTCAGCAGCCTGACCATCAAAGAAATACTGGCTGCCTACGTGGCGGAGATCCATGGTGTCCAGAACACGGAAGTCTCCTTCATGTCCTCGCCAGAGGAAGCCTCATGGTCTCAGCTTTCAGACCGGATCTCATTCGAGATATACCGCATCACTCAGGAGATTGTCGGTAACATCTTCAAACATTCCGAAGCCACTACCATCTCCATCGGCCTGCATCAGCGTGGAACGGAAGTCCTGCTGATTATCAGCGACAACGGGAAGCCAATGGCTGAGAAAGAAGGGATAACCGGCATCGGACTTCGAACCATACAGCAGCGTACATCGTCCATCAAAGGAGAGCTGACGTATAGCCATCACCCATACGGCAACGTCATCCAGCTGTTTGTTCCTGTCAATTAGAAGGTGCGGCATCCATGCCGCACACAAGCTTGCTCCATTGTAACAATAGGTGAAATTATGTTAACTCCATGCCCTCAACAGATGAAAATCACGGTAAACCGCTATAGCGTAATTCGGTTTTTTGTACTAAATTTGCCGCTGAAAAAAGAAATAGGCCACCAATGAGTGGTTTTTGTATACAATTCAGTAACTTTGCAGGCATTTAGAACAGTTAGAACATGATGGCAGATTTAGGGAGATATAGATTTGAGGGCATCTCGGTGGCAATCATCGACGATCACGAAGTCGTCCTGGAAGGGTTGAGAAGCTTCCTGTCGAAAGGAGGCATATCCCATGTAGAGACTTTTTGCAAGCCTCAGCCACTCCTCGACAGGATCCACGCCCATCCCTTTACTGTCTATATTGTCGATGTGGAATTGCCTGATACAAACGCTTCGGAGCTGATAGACCAGATTCGTGGCTTGCACCCTGAGGCAAAGATCATTATCAACACCATGCACGATGAGTTGTGGGTAGTCAGCAAAATGACAGAAAAGAAAGTCGACGGGGTCATCTATAAATCAGGGCAGCTGAACCAACTTCTGGAAGCTATCGAAGACGTAGCCAATGGACAACAGTATTTCTGCAGGAAGTTCAGGCACTCGCAGGAACAAATCAGAGTAAACCATAACATCTTGACTGTTCGTGAGATAGAAGTCCTCCAGGAGATTGCCAAGGGCTATCCCACCAAACTGATTGGCCCCCGCCTGTTCATCTCTGAGAACACAGTAGAAACCCATCGTCAGGCACTCTTCAACAAACTGAGGGCTCATAACATGGCAGACCTGATAGTCAAAGCCATCGCGGCCGGCTATATCAATCCCGACGAAATCGTCAAGACATAAACTCAAGGCTGAGGCATGGAAAAGGACTTCCCCGCTGATGAATCTCGACAATCCATCATACTGACACCGGGAGCCTCTTTTCTGTGCCGAAGCCGTTTTTTAATAAACAAGTGTAAAATATGAAAGCAAAAGAATGGTTAGAGAAAAATGTGGACTTCCGTCGTGAAGAAACGGAGGTGCGTGACAACAAGGGCTATTATGCCACAATGGCTGTTGCCGGTCTTGTTGTAGGTGGCGTAGTTGGAATAGCTGTGATTATCCTGCAGTTTGCTGTCAGTGGTCATGAGGCTCAACAGAACTGGATCAGCATCGTTTCAGGCATAGCCCTGCTCGTTTTGATTGCCTATCTGATCTACATGCTGCTGCCGATGTTCAGGGATTCCGGCATATCCATAGGCAGTAAGATAGCGACAACGCTCATATCGGCTGTATGCCTGATTGCCCCCGCCATCCTCGGCATTTACCTCGTCATGCTGGTGTTTATGATAGTAGCAGCATTGGGAGTTCTGTGGCTGGCATTGAAAATGTGGGGCACCTCTTCTTCTTCGTTATCAGGCAGTTACAGCGCTCCACGTGAGAATCATGGTCCGAAGCAGTACGAGCTCGATGATGGCACTATCGTAACGGAGAACGGTTTCGGCTCTGGCTATCACGGGAACGACTTCCATAACTATGAGCGAAACAGCGACGGGACCTTCTCACGTACTGATTAGGAAATCGACGAACGCACATTGAAAAATAGCGGGAATCCGCTATTTTTTTCTTTCCAGGTTTTTCGATTCAACGTTTTTTTGTTGGAGAGGCAAAAAAAAAATTCCATTTTTGCAGCACTTTAAGAAAAAGTTGTTATCTTTGCAACGTCGTTTTATAGCGACAGTCATACTTATTGGAAGCGTTTGGCTTAATTCCGGACTGATGAATCTCGACAACTCATCCAAGACACAGGAATAAGACAGTGCGATCTTCCCTATTCTTGTATATATACCTATTTATATACGGGATAAGGGCGTGAACCGTCATCTTATCGTGTCAAGGCAGTCGAGAGCCTATCAGTGGGTAAGCTGACAGGTTCGCGCCTTTCCATTGGTGTGCCTAAAACGAGTTCACGAACTAAAACAAACGGGGTTGGGCCTGCCCCTTGATGACGAGAAAGCTGTCTGTAAGAGTCAGCGCCAGCGATTAGGTATGTCACATAACAATCTCATAATAGGTCTTGGAGGCACCGGCGGCCGGGTGCTGAAGGAACTGCGCAAGCGCCTGTACGACGAGCAGGGCGGTATTCCTGCTGGCACTGGCTTCATGTATATCGACTCTGACGGCGAACTGATGCGGCCCAACGACCCGTCGTGGCTGGCGGCTGAAGGCTACGATGCCCGGTTCAGACGCCCAGATTTCCTTCGCCTAAGCCTGCCAGGCGAGAATGCGTTCACCATGCAAAAGCGTCGCTTAGGGCGTGAAATGCTCGGTGCTAACGCCACCACATTCGACAGCATGTTGCGCCAACACGTCGTGCAGTTGCAAAATACCACGGGAAACAGCAATACAGACTTTATGGTCGTTACAGGACTGTCGGGCGGCACAGGGTCGGGCTGCGTGACAAGTGTGACGGCACACATCTTGAAGCACTATCCGGAAGCCCGTGTTACCGTCATGGCCACCTTGCCCTGCATTCCCCCGCCACCAGGTCACGACGCAGGCCGCTATCTTGCCAACGCATACGCTGCGCTGAAGGAGCTGAACGCGCTGAACATCGGAAGGCTCGAACTGACTGACCTCGTGACGGGCGAGAAGTTCAAGCCGGAAATGCCTTACGACCATAGCTTGAACTATTGCCACAGGCTTCAGGAGAACAAATTGTTCAGGCTGTTTGTGTTCGAAAGGTTCTATAACGAATATGATAAGGTAAGCAATATCCTCTACCACAACCTGATGCATGAGCCTGGTAACATGGCTGAGGAAACCTATCGTCGACACATCAACATGTATAGCACGATTACGGAGCCCGAACGGGATGCTTCTGCCAGCGAAGGAGAGCCTGCCTATGCCCGCACAAAGGCCGTTGGCCTGACGGGTCTCTTTCGTCTGGTCTTTCCCCGCCAGCAGATATTAAGGTATATCGCTTACAGTGTTGTAGCGCAATCGTATACCCAACTGCTCTTTAATCGCTATGTTGATTATGTTGAGCGTTTAGGCTGCTATATTGATGAGCCGCTGCCTTCCATGCCCATCGACATGAGGGACTTGGAACGGTGGGAGATGGACGAAGCCCACCTGACGCTCGACAAGACATCAGACTACCTGCACCAACATGACCGCCGTTTCCGAGATGAATGGAAAAATGTGTCTATCACTATCACTGACACGGTTAAGGCTGCTGGCGGAAGGACGCAGATGCGCGACATGGCTGAGAGGTTCCGCGACTATTACGACAGCCATTTCCGCGGCTGGGGGGTAGACACTTATTTCCATAATGCCACAGCCAGCATACGACACCACGCTGACCACTGCTTTGAGCAATACGAGTCGCACGTGGTCACGTCGCTTGTGGCGGGCGAAAAGGGTGTCTATCATATCATCGAGGAAACAAAAGGACTTATAAAACTCCTTGAGAGCCGTCAGCAGGAAACTGAGAAAAAAGAAGCTCATTGTAGAGAAAATATCCAGCACTGCCAGAGTGACGTTGAGGAAATTACCCATGATTTCGAGTCTTCTTCTATTCTTTTCATGGCAATCAGGCGGGATAGATGCATCCAGCGGATACAAGGCGTGCTGACCTATCTCTATGAGGAGAAGACCATACACCGCTCACTGGCCTACGAGAGCCAGCTGTTAGCGGAACTTGTGGCGAAAGCCCAGGCATTGGTCGCAAATCTTGAAGAGTTCAAACAAGTCTTGACAGACAAGCGACAACAGGCGAGCCGTCTGGCACTGGAAGAGACAGAAGTTCCCTCGCATACGCTTTACGTGGTGGATCAGGAGAGGGTCAGGCAGTTTAAAGCAAAACTCTACAGCAGCCGCCCCGTCATGGAGAGACTGGCTGCGCTCACCAGAGACAGTATCTTTGGGAAAGAGCTACAGCCCATCGGGCGACTCGTTGGCGATATGCATTACGACCGAAACACCCGCCCCCGGATAAGGCTCTATTACGAAACAATCCAGAAATTCGATTCGGAACAGTATGCCCATGAGCAACTTTTCAGCGCGGGAATTCTGGAAGAGATTCTCAGGTCGGCAATAGGCGGAAACAGGCTTGACGATATGCTCAGAACGGCAATAAGCGGAGCCGCCGTCAGGACCCTGCTGAATAACAATGAGATGCTCAGGGCCATCCGCAACAATCCACTTCCCACGGATATTATCGTAGATCTCGGGCGGACTATGGCTCTCGTTCGCATACCTCAGCCAACGAACAGGCACGAAGAAGAACTGTCAGAACAGCTTACGGCTACTGCCAGGGCTTTGGGAAATCATGAGTGGCAGGTAGAAATCAACAATCATTCCAGCAACCGCGACGAAATCAGCATAGCCACTGTCTGTGCGAATTTCCCCCTGCGCTGTCTAAGTTCGCTGCCCGATATCAAGCAACAGTACGATGACCTCATAGCCAACAACGGCCAGCAAGCCGTGCGGACGCTGCATACCGAAGACTCGTTTGCCTGCTTGCCTTCGCTGGAGGTGGAAGTGTACGTCGAGCCACCTGTAAATGACACAGAAGAAACAGGCGATACAGATTTTTTCGGAATCCCACTCATAGAGAAAGAAAGTTGACTATAAAATAAATAAAACTGAAGATATGACATTCTTTTCACTATTATCTACAGCAGCGTCGAGCATCTTCTACGGCATCGTGGTGACAGCAGTCGTCATGGCTGTGCTGTATGCTGTGCTCAGGTCGCTCAGCAGAGGAGTGGTGCAGACACCTGTATTCTATATCACTGGTGTCATACTGGCGATATTGCTCGTCGTCCAGGCCTCACTGATGATAGGGGCGATGCAGGCCAAGGAAGCTATTGATGATGCTGAGGCATATCTGGCGCAACTGATTGACGATAAGCAGACAGTCATCGGCACTGAGAGTGGGCAGCAAGCGATAGACGCTGTCAAGGAACAATTCCCCATCATCGGCCACTATATAGACTCTGCTGATTTTTCGGGCTTAACCATATCCGAACTGCCCGCGGCCGTACACAAGACGATGACCGACTCTCTCAGCAGTTTCATCTGGCATCGGGTGTGGTGGATATTGGGGAGTAGCGTTGTAGCTTGCATTGTTGTCATATTGTTCCAGCGTGGAGGATCACGTTCCGATATGGCTTCCATTGATGGTTCGTATTCTGAAGGTGGAAGTTTGCAATTCTAATGAAATCATAATTAATAACTAAATACTATCATTTATGGCTGAAATACTAATCGGATTAGGAGGTACGGGCGGGAAAGTGCTCAAGGCATTCCGCCAGAGACTATGGACAGAGTACGCAGAATCGGAGCGTAAGAAACTCCCCATCGGCTACATCTATGTCGATACGGACAGGGCGATGCTCGACTCCACCGACATCTCCTATGAGACTATTCACGGTAACTGCTGTTTCCAGAACAATGATTTCGTGGACATCAAGACGCACAGCAATATCGATGCAATCTTTGGGAATCCCGGTGCCTACTCACGCCTGCAGGGACTTCTCGGCAATGTGGGAGAGACGCAAACAGCAGTCTGCCCTGTTGGTGCTGCTGCCGACCAGAAGCGTCGTGCAGGCCGTATCCTCTTCGCCGCCAACATTGATGCCTATCTGAGCAAGCTTAACTCTACAGTGGAGTTTGTAAAAACAAAAGAGGTGGAGGGAAAACTGAACATCTATATCTTTGCAGGCCTGGCTGGCGGAACTGGCTCTGGCAGTATCATAGATGCCATTTGCCAGACACGCAAGTGGATGTTTGAGCACAGCTACAACGAGACACAGTTTAATATCACGGTGTTCTGCCAGATACCGGAGAACACGCCAAAGGCCAACTGGGACAGCGGCCGATACAAGGCTAACGGCTATGGTGCCCTGCTCGAACTGAACAACCTCTTTGCCTCCCACTACAACCTGGAGTGGGGCAACAAGACCTGCACCCCGCCCTACGATGTTTCCTCCAATGTTGACTATGGCAGGCTCTATCTGACTTATAGCAATCCTACACAGGAAAATGTGCGCAATGGTGCTATACCGCAGGAACTTAAGATTGCGGGCGGCCTGGTGCTCTACAGCAATAAGAATGATAAGGGATTCACAATTACCGAGCCGGTGGAGCTGGCACAGCTTGTGGCGAACTTTGTCTATGCCTGGGTATTTATGCCCGGAGGACAGGCGCGTGAGGAGTTCGGACGATTTGTCTACTTCGAGAATCTGGCAGGCAACCGTGACGAATACGACGAGACGGCCAATCCGGAACTCGGCAATCCGATTCCTGTACGGACAAGAGCTATAGGGTCGTTTGGCATTAAGCGTGTAGTAGTGCCCGAAAGCGCACTGCAAGAGCATATCGCCTATACGCTCGGGATGAGTGCGCTGCTCCAGTTTAAATACGGCAACTGGAATGCTCAGACAGGCTATCGCAGCGAGGCTAAATCAGTGGATGCCAAATCATACGTCAAGGACGAGGGACGGCGAGAGAGCTGGAAACTAAGCCGTCCGTACTTCCTCTTACAGAAGTATATCCTCGAAGGCGATGCCAAGGAGAACTGGAAAGAAGGCGACTACAAGACATACTGGGTGCCCTGCATTGATGCGTGGCAGAAGGTTGCACGCGATGCAAAGAACGAATTCCCGAAACTGATTGAGCTGTGTCGTGGCGGTTATGACACGGGATTCCGCGGTAAGGGAGTGGAGGCTTTCTTCCGAGATAAGGCAGAGTCTATCAACGAGTCGTATAGCAAGCAGATTGCCGACCAGGTAGAAGCCTATCTCTTTGAGCAGTGGACACTGGGCAAAGAGCCGCTTACTGCGCTCGAAGAATACGCTTCGAAGCTGTACAGCGAGATTCGCAATGAGACACAGGAGTTTACGGAGAAGCTGATTCCTGAATTGGAACAGAAGATCAAAGCCAATGAGCAGAACATTCAGAACATCGTAACAGAGTATCTGAACTCTGGTGTTTTGGTGCGTCCCGTCATCTTCAACAACCGTTTCCAGAAAGTTACGGAACTGAGCAAGACGCTGTATTGCCAGAAGACAGAACTTGCAGCCATGCGCCTGTTCTCACAGCCATTGTGCCAGGCCCTGGAACTCCGTTTTAACGAACTGAGCAACCGCATAACGGGATTCAAGAACCAGACAGACACACTGATCAAGTTTGCCAAGGAACGCATGTCGGCCTTGGCCGACCTGAGCCTCATCAACGACGAAGACCGCGACGGTACGGAGAATATGAACCTGCCTATCATAGAGTTCTACAACCGCAAGCGTATGCAGAATCTGGAAGGACGCCTGCTGAGCGACCAGTCGAAGATGGATGAAATCAGCCAGATAGTCAGAAATGCTATCGTGGATGCCCTACAAGGTGACAAGCGTTTCAGCAACGTGGAACGCATGAACACCAAAGTGCTGTCGCTGTCGCTGCTCGGCCCTGTTTACGAGAAGATAAAGTCGTATCACGACAAGGTATGCCAGGAGCAGAAAGACAAGGTGCTGGGCATGCCAATCCTTGAGCGCCTCCATCAGAAGTATGGCAACAATCCTACAGCATTGAACAAGTTTGCAAAAGACATTGTGGCTGCCAGTGGCGTGTTTACTGAGATTGACATGAACCAGATTCAGCAGAACAACGATAACACGCCTGCTCCACAGATAGGCACGAATATCCTCATCAAGCGAATCTTGATTAATTTGCCCGAAAGCAAGGAGCCGGAACTCATCAGTTTCTGTGAAGACCTTAAGACGGCCATCTTAGGTGCAATAGACGGTGGTGCCGGTAGCAGCGTCATTGTTGACACCCATAACCCTAACCAGAATGAAATTTGTGTAATGACTGTTGTCAACGGGTTCCCCATGCGTGCCATCAGTGCTGTACCGATGCTTCAGGCCGAATACAACAAACTTGTCTTGCAGGATCCCAAGAATAAGATTGTGCTGCTTTCTGAAGGTCGTGATGGTGACTTCCGTAACTTATTTGCCCGTCCTCCCAAAACAGCCAGTGACATCCGTGAAGAGGTGTCGCCACAGCTTATTGTGGACCTTGGCCTTGAAAAGGTTCTCAAGGATGAGGCTTCTGAGGAATGGGGTATAGGTGAAATAGGCTACTTTGGCGATGCTACCGTCGATCCCTGGGGCCATCGCCTGTTCACGGAGATTCCATTTGATGACCAGCTCATCAAGGAGAAGGCCACGCTTATTGCCAAAACTTGTTCAGAGGGTTTGGCAGAAGCATTTGCTGACATTGACATCTCCGTACGCAGCAACGTGGAGGGCAAGAAGAAAGAGATCCAGAAAAGCATCATGACAAAGATGGGCACCATCATCAAGGAAGAAACTCCTAAGAAGCCCAAGCCCTACAAGGACTTTGAGAGATGGACGATGGCTGCTGTCCAACTTGTGATGGACTATAATCCCAACGCACAGTAGAATGTTTAACTCAATTATTGAACGAAAGATATGAAAAAGTATAAATGTATGAACATCGGCAACTGCGACTTTGCCAACTCAGGCAAGGAGTTCGAAATCGCAGAGGGTGATAAGCTTGAATGCCCAAATTGCCATTGCCATTCCGAGATGTTAGTAGAGGTAAAACCCTTCCCTTGGAAACTCATCGCCATCATCGCCGCAGCCGTGGTGGTCCTGGCAGGCGCAGGCTTTGGTATCTATTCCCTCATCGGGGGAGGTCCGGAGATTGACAAGATCAAGCTTGAGCCGAAAAGCCTTGCATTGGTCGTAGGCCAGAGGGATGTCGTGAAGGCCACTGTTGTGGACAAGGACGGCAATGAGATCAAGGATGCCAAGGTTACATATAAGTGGACGGTGAAGGACGAGAAGATTGTATCCGTAACCCAGGGCGGCGAGGTGGCAGCCCTGAAGAAAGGCAAGACCGCCATCACCGTCAAGATAGAGGGCGATGACAAGAATCTTCGCGCCACCTGCCAAGTAGAGGTGAATGAGGGACAGGAACCAGGTCCAGAAACAGAACCAGAACCGCAAGAAGTTCTCATTACCAGTCTGTCGGTTGATAATGCCAGCATTTCTCTGAAGAAAGGCGACACAAAGCAACTGCATTATCAGGCTGCTCCCGAGCCGAACGACGAGAGCCCTATATGGGTATCTTCAGACCCCAACGTAGCAACTGTCGATGCCAATGGTGTCGTGACGGCTGTCAAGAAAGGACAGGCCGAGATTATTGTAAAAGCTCAGAATGTGCAATCAACCCCTGTTAAGGTAACGGTCAAAGAGGGTTCTGATCCCCAACCTGAACCCAGAGGAGTCAACCTGGGCTATGGCATCTACGAAGGTCCTACTTCTGGTGGCAAGGCCAATGGCATCGGTGGCACCATCCGCTTTACCCGCTCCTACACCATCGACCTAAAGAAAGCCTCGGGTGAAACCGTCGAGGTAAGTGCCGGTGACAGGATGATCAATGTGAAGATGAAAGACAACCGGATTATTCAAGGACAGCTGAAGCGTACCGACGGTTCGCAAAGAATGATTGTCATAGGAGGATGATGACGAAGAAGTCCATAATAGTCTGCCTGACGGTGTGGCTCGTTTTAGGAGCCATACCACAGGCAGCTATTGGCTCCAACAGATTTCATACAGCTTTGCTGAAGCAGATAGCTGCAAAGACGAAGGTGACATCGGTGGTGGACACCCTCAGCACAGGCGAGCACATTCTGCTCATCGCATTCAGGAAGCAGGCGCTGGTGGCCATCGTCGAGAGCGGTCAGGTATCGCATATCGGCTACGCTTTCTTTTCACCCGAACAGCGCGCGGCCTACGGAAAGTATCTGTGTAATTTCATCGAGCGCTATTTTCTGGAACTTGATATCCCCACCAACGAGCACATTCCTGCCGTTCAACGTATGAAAGAAGACCGAGTCAGCATATCGCATCGCAATCTTAGTGCCAGTGGCATGAGAGCCTTGTGTGCGGACAGCATGACAAGGGTACACCTGACAGTTACTGGCGACAAGGGATATACATTCCAGTGGCTGAAGAATGATAAGGAAGTCCAGTCGATATCGTTTCCCATCGAGTATGACTTGCTGACAGGCACGGAAATGGAAGAAAGAGAGAACACGTTCGTCGACGAGGTCAGAAAACATGTTTGCGGGGATGAAGGGAGAACTGTCCCTGAAAAAGACAAGATGGTGAAAGCCTGGAAAGACAACTACTATACAGACAAGGGGGGATCGTACATACTCGACATACTGGCATGCAACCAGTACTATGAGCTGGATGACAAAGGCAAGGTTTGTCCTATTTACAACAGGACATATCTGGTAGAAAGCCTATATAATCTCTTTACGACAAATCTGGTAGAAAACAACTTTACGATTGACATCAGCGTGCGCAAATACGGCTTCAAGCATGAAATCGTCAGCGTGCCGCTCAAGCAGTGGGTGTCCTATTTCCTGAAGGCAGGATGCAAACCGTATTTTGGCATCATCAGGCAAGAAGACGAACAGGTGGAATGTGAACTCTTCATGCACAACAGCGTCCTGGGTTACAATCACATCATGAATATCGTCTTCCCGACCAAACAGCTTGAAGCCAGGGAAGGTCATATCAAGGCGAGGCTGCTCTGCTATGTCAACACTTCAAGAATCACGAACATATTTGACGACTCTAATCCCAAAAGGAAATGAAAAAACTCATTGTACTCACAATCTCCCTCATCATGGTATCAACAGCCATGGGACAGTCTGTTTCGAAACAGATTAATGACATAAAACGCAGCAAGCAGTATATCACAGCTGAGGCTACGATGGAAACAGAAGAACAGGCGTATGCACTGGCCGAGGAACTACTGGCACAGAGTATCTCTGAATATGTCGCCGACAAAAAGAGCCTGAAACAAGCCGCCAATGTCATTGTCAAAGACGTGGCCGGAAAAGCCGAAAAACTGCAGATGAAACGCGGTGAAATGGCGAGAGTGTTCCTCTATGTCAAGAAGAGCGACATTATCGCGGCCGACAACACCCGCGTCTTGGTGCAACCGAATAACACTGCAGGGAAAGATGCAGGAAAAAAGAAGGGCAAAGAGAAGAGCAAGGCCGCCAAAACCTCAGACAGCAGCCCGGAACTCGCATCAACGGTAGAAGCTATCAAGGGAGATGCGCCCAGTGAAACCGCTGCCGATTCATGGCAGCTCAACGCCATCAATGAACTGCTTGCCTGCGAGTCGCTCGCTGTAGCACAAAAGAAACTGGAAGATATGAAAATCGACATGCAAGTCAAGCGCTACGGTGTTCCTGCCACCTGTCGCAACCCAGAAAAGTGCTGCTGGCTCATCTTCGACGAGCAGCAGAACATCGTAACCGTTTTAGGAGAAGGCAGCGACAGCAGGATGAACTATAAGACACAGCAGGCCGACAAACTGTCGAACTACAAAGACCATGGGGCCATCTGGTTTATGCTGGCCAAGTAAATAAAGTATCAATTCATCATAACATCTGTAAACATGAAAAGACTATTATTCGCACTTCTGACAATACTGAATTCGCTCGGGGCGACAGCATCAGACGACGTAACTTTCGAATTCTCCGACGGCATCAACGGCGCTCTGAAGACGAAAATGGAACAGCAGTTGTCAAGACTGCTTTCTGCCATTAACCATGCGGAATCGGCTGGCAGCGACGAAATCAATTTCGCAGGCATACAATTTGAAAGTAAAGAGACAGCCAACCAGACGATATGCATGCTTTGGAATACCGTACACTTCCGTACACAGGATGACGACTTCTACCAGAGTTGCTACCGGCACAAGCGCGCGGGAAGGGTGATAGGCTATCAGGTGCGCAACATCTACATGAACATGAAAGCCATAGACGACAGCTACAAGGAAGGGGCTTCGCAGGAGTTTGTAATCGAGTTCGACACCCAGGGCAGGATAAGCGATGTGAATATCGCCATGCAGAAACTGCAGTATCAGGAGCTGCTTCAGCAAGGCGACTCACTCGAAGATCTCGACCGCAGAGAGCAGGTTTACCAGGCGTGCGAGCAGTTTGCCAATGCTTACCATAAGATGGACTTGAAGTTTATGGAGGACATCTTCAGCGATGATGCCCTCATTATCACTGGCCGTGTGCGACAGCATGAGGAAGCAACGGTTACCCTGAAAAGACAGACAGAGGTGAGCCTCCCCCAGCAAAATGATGTGGAATATACCGTGCAGACCAAGGAAGAGTACTTGAACAACCTGAGAAGACTTTTCAACAGGCAGCGCAATGCTAAGGGCGGCTATATCAATGTCGTATTCGACGACGTCAAGATTAAGCGGCATCCCGCCAAGCCCAACTACTATAGCGTGACGCTGAAACAGTCGTGGCACTCCAAAGGCTATTCAGACGAAGGTATCGTAGTATTGATATGGGACTTCACCAATGAAAACGAACCCAAAATACAGGTACGCACATGGCAGGCTATGAACACTGCAGAAAAGAACATCTTCACATTCAACAATTTCAAACTCAGATAACGACAGATGAAGAGAATTGTAATCCTACTGGTGGCTGCCGTTTTTTCAGCACTAGTCGTGAAAGCCCAGAAGCTGGAGGTGAAAGAGCTCAAGGCCGAACTCAACGACCCCGCTGCGACCCAATACCCTGTGAAGGACTATAACGGCGACAATTGTGCCCTGATTATCGTCGGCCTCGCTGTCGATAATGCCAAGTTCGAAGGGAATATCATTAAGCAGGAGCGTAAGGCCAACGGGGAATACTGGGTCTATATCACCGACGGCTCTATGGACATGCAAATCAATACCAAAGACTATCTGCCAGAGCCTGTGGAATTTGTCAAACTTGGTATAACCGCTGTGGAGAGCGGACGCACCTACAGGATGTTTGTCGAGCGTCCCAACTTAGAGATGTCTTTTGAGGAAGAGCTTGGCATAGCAAAGGGATTCTACAAGAACTATCCCCTGCACACAGAAAGCTCCTATTTCCAGGATGCCCGAAAGGCTTACGACATTGTGCTTGGCCGTCTTGACTGCCCGGATGAGTTGGACGACAGCCTGCGCAATGAGCGCAATAAGATGGCGCGCATCTACAAGCTCTCGCTCTTCAGGGAAAAGTGCATGACCAGGATTGAGGACAGTAAAAAAAAGAACACCTTCAATGACATTAAAACCTGGCGGGC
>Ga0326512_10002444_pt1 | contig 13780 bp, 12 predicted proteins | sample 1_2617_0518_D_FD_203652 | JGI IMG/M metagenome (GOLD analysis project Ga0326512, IMG submission 203652) | Bovine rumen microbial communities from UC Davis, California, United States - 1_2617_0518 | ecosystem: Host-associated > Mammals > Digestive system > Stomach > Rumen | place: USA... | reverse complement strand
CGAAGAGAAAAAGAAACTGGAACAGGATATGAAGTTGCTGGCAGACAAGATTAAGAAGCAAGAAGAACAGCGGAGACTCTTAGAGCAACAGAAGAAAGTGGAAGAGCTTAAGAAACTTCAGGAGGAGCAAAAGAAACAAGAAGAACTTCAGCGACAGTTGGAAGAAAAGAAACGGCAACAGGAAGAACGGGAACGCCAGTTAGCCGAACAAAAAAAGAAGATAGAAGAAGAACAATCAAAACCTATCGAGGCAGTGATTGTACCTATGCCTGAGCCCAAACCTCAGCCTGAACCCATAGCTCCGTTACCAGAGGAGGAAGTTGAGCCTACCCCAACAAACAGTTTCTCATTCTACGGTACCACAATGAGCATCAATTGGGGCAATGCCTCAGAATTCAAGTTAAAGGGAGATGACGAGAAAGCATTTGCCGCAGCTTATCGCGAACTAACAGGAAGCGCTTATAACCAATTGCAAAGTGGCTGTCTGGACATTCGCAACAAATACAATCTCTGCGACTGGGCCTATTATAAGATGTTGGAACGTCTATCCCAAGCTGCTTGTGGCAAAGGAACAAACGAGGCCGTTTTCCTGCAGGGTGTGCTCTTCAGCCAGTCAGGTTATCAGATGCGCTTTGCATACGATGATAGCCACCAACTACATCTGCTGTGCAGAATCAATGGTATGGCTTACAACTACAATTATTATCTGGCCGACGGCAAACTGTTCTTTATCCTTGATGGCAGCAAACCTGATAAACTCTATATTTGTGATGCCATGTTCGACAAGGAACAAGATATGGATCTCGACAATGCCAAATTGCCGGTACTTACGAAGGACATGTCGGATAACCGTCTGGTGGCGTCTAATTTCGTCAAACTGGAAGCACAGACATCCGTCAATAAGAACATGATCAGTTTCTTTAACGACTATCCCATCTCATATAGCAAGGATGTTGTCATGAAATGGTATAAGTATGGTAACATCGCGATGACGCAGGAGTTGAAAGACCAACTCTACCCTCAGTTGAAACAAAAAATCAAGAATGCGCCCAAACTGATGGCTGCCAATATTTTGTTAAGTTGGGTACAATTCGGACTAGTCTATGCACTTGATGATAAGGTTTGGGGCTATGACCGTCCGTTCTTTGCAGAAGAAACGCTCTATTATCCTTTTGCCGACTGCGAAGATCGCGCCATTTTCTTCTCTCAGTTGGTACGTGACCTGCTCGACCTTGATGTTATCTTGGTCTATAATGCCAACCCAGGTCACCTTTACACAGGGATTTGCTTCGATGAGAACGTACCAGGCGACTACATTTTGGTTAATGGAAGGAAGTTCACGATAGCTGACCCCACTTATTATGGTGCCAATGTCGGCAAGACCATGAGTCGTATGAATAACTCCACAGCGAATGTTTTACTCTTAAATAAACAGAGATGAAAAGATACACCTTATTTATAATAGGCCTCTTCCTGTGCCTTGGTACCACTAAAGCCCAAAGTAGCGTAGATACCAAGATTGCTGTCAACGACAGTAAACAGGACAAGACTTTCGTTGTCATCATATCCAACGAGAACTATAAGCATGAAGAGGCCGTACCCTTTGCGAAAAACGATGGCGAGGTGTTTAAGATTTACTGTCAGAAGACACTCGGCATCCCAGAAGATCATATTAAGTTCGCCCCTGATGCCACTTTAGGTGAAATGAACTTTGCCATCTACTGGCTTGGTAACATGCTGAAGGCGTACGATGGTGAGGCAAAAGCCATCTTCTATTATTCAGGTCACGGCATGCCTGATGAGAACGGTAAAGAGGCTTATCTGCTACCTGTCGATGGATTCAGTCAATCCACAGAAGGTGCCCTGAGCACAAAGAGCCTTTATAGCAAGCTGGGAGACATGTCTTCACGAAACATTGTGGTGTTCCTGGACGCTTGTTTCAGCGGTGCCAAGCGTGATGGAAAAATGCTGGCCTCATCACGAGGTGTAGCCATCAAGGTGAAGGACGATCCCGTAGGAGACAACACGGTGGTTTTCTCTGCAGCGACTGGCGATGAGACAGCCTACCCTTACAAGAGTCAGAAGCACGGTCTTTTTACCTACTATGTATTGGACAAGATGCAGAAATCCGGTGGCTACACGACCCTTGGCGAACTCTCTGACTACGTCACACAGAACGTCAAACGTAAAGCTGTTGTAGAGAATAACGGTAAGAGTCAGACACCAACCGTCATTGCTGCTTCAGGCAATAACGACTGGCGCAACTGGCGATTTGCAGAGAAAGCTGCCAAGCGATTTGAAAACAGAACAATAGCTAGTACGACACCCTCTCAGACCCAGAGGCCTGCGGCTACATCAGCAAACACGCCAACCCCCAAGCCAAGTAGTCCTGCGCCAAGCACACCCACCCAAACTGCGACACCTCGACCAAGTACACCAGCTATGTCTATGACTGCTGCTGCCGATTTGGTGACACAGGGCAAGAAGCAGATGAGGGCCATGAACTACGACAAGGCGAAAGCCACCTTTACACAAGCCGTAGATCAGGGAAGCCTTGAAGCCGTCTATCAGTTAGGGATGCTCTACAGCAACAGCAACTATGACGGATACAATAAGGAGACAGCTTTAAGCTACTTCCTAAAAGCTGCCAACAACAGTCATGTGGAAGCCATGTATCAGGCAGGTATGATGTATCTCGGCACGGATAATTCTGCTGCAAAGATTTGGCTCCGCAAAGCAGCCAGCAATGGCCATAGCCGTGCTCAGGCCCAACTGTCAAGACTTAGATAACATAGTAACAACTAAAACTATATGAATTATGAAAAAGATTCTATTAATTTTGACGGCGATGTTCGCCTTTGGCTTGCAGAATACTGATGCACAAGATGCTCCTATAAAAATAGTAACGGGTCATCCAGACTTAAAAGTTAAGGTGAATCGTTGTGAAGCAAGTGGAAATCTTGTAATTATTGATCTGACTTTTACTAATATGAACGAGCTGGATGCAGAAGGAAATACTGGGCCTTGTACGTATAGCGGAAAAACCTACGAGCCTGTGGCTTTTGATAATCAAGGAAACAAATTCTCTATCAAATTCAAGGTTTCAAACCAAAACGATTATTCAGTATGGGCAACAGTACCACTTCTTTCCGAGATTCCTGCTAAAGTAAGTCTACGTATTGAAGGAGTGCCTGAATCTTCTGAATTCTTCTCAAGATTGAATTTAAATTTTGGTAGCAAGGCTCTTGGATTGGATAAGACTAACATTATCCAGATTAAGAATATACCCATAACAAGAGATTGATAACTTAAAAACAAAAGCATTATGAAAAAGGTTTTATTAATTTTGATGGCGATGTTCGCCTTAGGATGGCAGAATGTTAATGCGCAGGATGAACCCATCAAAATCCAGACGGGGAACCCTGATATTAAATTGAATGTTACGAAATGTGTCGCTTCTGATCGAACAGTCATTATAGATATGGTCTTAACAAATGAGTCAGATAATGATATTGATAATATTAGAATAGAGGGGGGTGTATATGGATCCGGAGCTACGGCAGCTTATGATGACTTAGGAAATACATACAAAGAGAACATAAGGGTAAAAATTGGAAATCAGAAATATAGCGAATACTATGCTATTAGTAAACTTGTCTCTGGGATTCCAATAAAGATAAGTTTTATGTTTGAAAACGTTTCTCCAAGTGCGCAGTATTTTGCTTTAATAGAAGTACATGTTAGTGCTAATGGCAACACTTTTGCAAAACTTAAGATTCGTAATGTACCCATAACAAGAGAATAACAACTTAAAAACATAAAGCATTATGAAGAAGATTCTATTACTTATGATGGCGATGTTCGCCTTTGGTTTACAAAACATCATTGCACAAGATGGTATAAAGATTGTAACTGGCCATCCTGATTTCAAGTTAAAAGTAACAAGATGTGCAGCTTCTGGCAAGACCGTTGTACTAGATATGATTGTAACCAATCTTGGTGACAGTGACATTGAGCGATTTAAAGTTCATGGAAGTAGTTATGCCACAAAAGTGTATGATGATCAAGGGAATATTTATGAGGAAGACATCAATGTTAAAATAGCAAACAAGCAATATACGACTGAAGCATATGAGATTAAATTAGTTGCTGGCGTTCCTACAAAATATAGTCTGATGATTGCCAATGTATCTCCCCAGGCAGAAACATTAGTCTTAGTTGAACCAGATATATGGGTTCCTGCATGGAAAATAGATTTAAATACAGTCAAAATAAGAAATATTCCCATCACAAGAGATTAATAACTTAAAAACATAAAGCATTATGAAAAAGACTCTATTAATTTTGATGGCGATGTTCGCCTTTGGTTTACAAAATGCCAGCGCACAAGATGCGCCTCTTAAAATTGTAACCAATCACCCTGATTTTAATATCAAGGTAAAACGTTGTGCTGCAAGTGGAAAGACCGTTATAATAGACCTGATTTTTACAAATGAGGGAGCTAATGATGTGAGTGGAGTTTCCGTAAATGGTGGCAATGGTCGCAATTATACACAATGGGGACCAAGCGAGGCATATGATGATGAAGGAAACATTTATAAGAACATCTCTGTTAGAGTCGCTAATTATCAGAACTATACTTTTAACGAAACGCCGACAATTAAAATACCTGTTGGTGTACCAATGAAATGTTCTGTAAAAATAGAAGGTGTGGATGCTTCTGCACAGTCAATAGCCAGAATGGAGTTATTTGTAAATTGTAAGGAGTGGGCAATTGGACATCTTGGTAATGATGCTACCGCTAAGCCTGTGAAATTCAGCAATATCCCCATCTTACGAAAATAAAGCAGTTTGAAGATCAAATACTACATCTACAGCATCGTGCTACTATGCCTGCTCGTTACAACAGGCATGGTAGCATATGATGTGATAGATGTGGTGTTACACCCCAAGCATGGAGGTTGGACTTGGAACTTAGAGATGTACAAATGGACAGGTGTCGGATTTGTTGCTTTTTTTGTACTCAGCATTTTCTTCAATCGAAACCTTCGATGGATGGCAACATTCTCCCACGAGCTAACCCATACTATTGTTTCTCTATTACTCTTCCGCAAGATTCATTCCTTCAGTGCAGGAACAGGCAACGGAGAAATTTACACCAGTGGGAACAGTCACACGATGATCTTCGTGGATCTGGCGCCTTATTGCCTGCCCATATTCACCTATATTCTGCTCGCCATCCGTATGATGCTAATGCCAGACATGCTGATGTATTTTGATATTCTCATTGGCATCTCCATCGGCTTCCATACATTCTGCTTCTGGACGCAGACAGGCAGCTACCAAACAGACATCAATAATCACCCGCTGTTCTATTCTTTTCTGTATATCTGGACGGCACGATTATTCAATCTCACTGTCATCCTCCTATCCTATTGGCACTCCAAGAATGTCTTTACTGCCATATGGTATGTCATCTCCAACATCTGGCAGAAGTTTCAGTATCTTTACACTTATATGTCTTGGACATAGTACCATTTCTGCTCCCTAAGCCAAATACTGAAGAAGCAGATCTTTCTTTCCTTCATGTTTTACGTAACATTTATATAGTATTCTTTCTTGAGACTACGTATTTTTTTGCATATTATTTGTATTTATCGAAAATTATATCTATATTTGCAACGTCAATATTTAAAACAAGAAGAAATGAAAAGATGTATCTTATTACATATTATAGGATTTCTCTTGAGTCTCAGTGCCGCTAATGCCCAGAGTAGCATAGAAGACATAGACGCTTTAGAGAAAAAAGCTTATTCGGGCGATCCTGAAGCCTGTTTTAAAATGGGCCGATACTATGAAGAAAAAAGCAAGCAAAATTCCAAATGGGAATTCTTTGCACAAAAATTTTATAGTGACGCTGCTTTGAAGGGGCACGATGAGGGTACTGTAAAGTTAGCCCAGATTCTTGAAAAAAAAGGTCCCGCACATATTGCATACGAATGGTATCAGAATGTTGCTATCAAGGGTAATGCCGATGCATTGTATGGTTTGGGGAACTGCTTTCTGAAAGGCTATGGTGTTTGGCCAAAAGATCCTCAAGGAGCATATCTTTTATATCAAATGGCAGCAAATCTAGGCAGCCAAGATGCACAGACCCAATTGAATGACCTAAAGGCTCAGAACATTCTGGCAAAACACGAGCTCCACAGGAAAGCATCTCTTGGCAACGCTGACGCTCAAAACAAACTTGGTGAAAATTATCTAAACGGCAATGGTGTGCCTAAATCACCCATTATGTACCATCTACTAAATGAGCAGGCAGCAAAACAAGGCAATATACATGCAATGTACGCCTTGGGCATGATTTATGCTCAAACCCACAAATACATGTTGCGTAATAAGAAATTAGCCCAAGAATGGTTACAAAAGGCTCAGACGGTAGGCTGTCCAGAATGCGCCGTAAAAGTTGGCGATTTGTTTTGGCAATATAATCTAGGATTTAGCTCATACGAATACTATCTATATGCAGCAAATCAAGGGAATGCATATGCCCAAGGCATGATGGGAAAATATTACATACAAAAAGGTTCTGATCACTATCACTTAGAAACAGCACGAATGTGGTTTAAGAAGGCAATTGCTGGTGGACAGAAACAATTCGAGAAGACACTTATTAATGATGTAGAATACTATCTGCACAAACAAGAATTGGAGAATTCCGTTTCAAAAGAAATATCTGTTGGTGAAAGTGATGTTGATAAAGATATCTTTGTAACAAATTCACAACATGATAATACTTTTGCATTAATTATTGCAAACGAGAAATATGAAAACGTTCAAGACGTTCCTTTTGCATATAATGACGGTGAGCGAATGGCAGAGTATTGCCTAAAAACGCTGGGAATAGTTCCCACCAATGTCAAACTCATAAAAGACGCAACACGAAATGACCTTAAATTTCATATTAATAGGATTAAGCAAATCATGCAGGCATATAAAGGCGATGCCAAATTACTCTTCTATTATGCAGGGCATGGAATTCCCAATGAAGAAAGTAAAGAAGGCTATCTACTTCCTGTTGATGGAACAAGTAGTGACACAGAAACAGCTTATGGTCTTAAAGAACTCTACACGACACTAAATTCATTGCCCTCAAAGGCTACATTAGTACTATTAGATGCCTGCTTCAGTGGAGTGTTGAGAAATGGCGAAATGATGGACAAGGCACGCGGTATTGCTCTCAAGTCAAAGCCTACAGTCCCTACAGGCAATATTATCGTGATGACAGCCTCAACAGGAGATCAGTCGGCATCTCCGTTTGAAGAAAACAAACACGGTTTGTTCACCTACTATTTTCTTAAAAAACTTCAAGAATCTAAGGGTGAGGCCACGTTAGGAGAAATAGCCGATTACCTTGTAAAGCGTGTAAAACAAAGTTCGCTCGTTGAAAATGGGAAAATGCAAGTACCTACTGTACAGTCATCAATACCTGAAGACGAATGGCGTAGTTGGAAACTGAAATAAGTAAATTCTATCTTATATGAAAAGAACAACCATCATACTATTCTTAATATCTTTCGTAGGGGTGATCTGCGGAAAGGCGCAGACCGTAGATATTGAAGAGCTGAAAAAAGTCAGAGAGGAAGCCATCAGAACACGCGACTTAACCAAGATGACAGAACTTTGCAGTATGTACGAGGACCTATACGACAATGATCGAGTATCCTCAGCACGTGATTCTCTATCCCATTGGGAATACCAACTTAAACGAGAACATCTATTTCAAATGAAGCCATCTGAATTAGAAAAGTATGGGATAAGCTTTTTTGAAAAGAAAAAAAGTGGTCGTTTCAGTGCTATGATTGCAAAACTCTACGAGGATACGAATGCCAAAAAGGCTATAGAGTGGTATAGACGAACCGCATATGAAACACGTTGGAAAGGCTATATGATTGACATTGCCAGGCTATACCAAGATGGTGGAAAGGGTTTAAAACGCAACTATACACAAGCCATATACTGGTATTACAAGACTTCGGATGCATTTTCAGACCCATTCAGCGATATAGGCAATAAAGCAAGAAAAAAGATTGAATGGTTCAAAGAAAATGGCTATATAAACAATCAAACCATAGAGAAATTGGTAGCTATTGATGAAGAAGAACAAAGATTCAAACCAAAATCGGTTGACGAAAACCTATTTGTCAGCAACATCGTTGCAGATAATTGTTTTGCCATCATCATTGCGAATGAAAGTTACAAATACGAAACATCTGTAGATTTTGCCAATCACGACGGAGAAATTATGGAGCAATATTGCAAAAAGACATTGGGTATTCCAGTGCAACAGGTATTTATACGTAAGAATTGCTCTTTCAACCAAATGAAACTCTTGTTCAAAACGGTACAGAAAGCCATGGCTGATTCAGGGAAAAGCAATGCAAAGATTATTTTCTATTATGCAGGTCATGGCATTCCAGATGAAGCAACAAAATCTCCCTTCTTACTTCCTACTGACGGTTTTGGGAATGACAGTTCTTCTGGCTATCCATTAAAACAGCTTTACAACGAATTAGGTCAGATGACCTCTGGACCTGTAGTGGCTATTCTTGATGCTTGCTTTAGCGGAACCGTTCGCTCAGGTGTAATGATGCAGTCGAACACTCGCGGAGTAGCCCTAAAGCCCAAGATGGACACTCCACCCCATAATGTTGTCATCCTATCTGCATCGCAAGGAGATCAGGCTGCTTATGCCTACAAAGACAAAAGACATGGACTTTTTACCTATTTTTTGCTAGAAAAGTTGAAAGACAGCAAGGGCGAAGCCACTCTAAAAGAAATCAGTGACTATGTTACAAGTAGGGTTAGCGAGAATGCGTTATCTATCAATAAGAGGCCACAGATACCAACAATCTATAGTGTGGACAAAACTAACGAATGGATGTCATGGAAATTAAAATAAAAACGATAGTTCTTACACTCGCCCTAATTCTGCCGATGGTTGGTTATGCACAGGAATGGCTAGAAAAAGCCAGAAAAGACGCAAAGTATGTACCAGGAACCATTAACGGAAGAACAGAGGAAGAAATAAAGACAATTCTATTGAAAGCAGATCAAGGTGATGCAGCCGCACAATTTGAAATGTACCAGATCACAAAAGCCAAAGGCGAGAAGAGCATGGCCAACAAATATCTGCAAAAAGCAATCGCCCAAAATTACATACCAGCACTCCGTGCATCTGGTAATAGAAAAGATATTTATAAGGCCATGACAATGGGCGACAAAGACTCATACCGCGAACTAAGGAACAGACTGCTTTTTGCCCTCTTACCCAAACCCAAGCCTACCGAAGAAGAATACCGTAATGCTGCGCCATATTTTGAACGGTATGCGAAAGAAGGAAAGGAAAACAGGACTGCAATGTGCATTGCATTCATGTACATGAGAGGGAAGACAGGAAGTGTCGATTCTATTAAAGGACTAGAATGGATGAACCTGGCAGCAAGTTGGGGAAGCGAAAATGCAAAGCAATGGCTTTTTGAAAGGCAGAAAGACAGGCAAATAACAAGCATTGAGAATGTAGATACGGACATTCCCAAAACCGATGTTATTAATAAAAACACTTTTGTAGTTATATTCGCCAATGAGTCTTATGACAACAAAAGTATTGCATTACATGCTGTCAATGATGGGCGTGTAATGCGTATGTACTTCTGCAACACTTTGGGTATTCCTGCAAAGAATATTCAATTGGTTGAAAATGCCACTTATAATGACATGAAACAGAAATTGGCTTGGATGTCAAACATCATAGAGGTCTTCGACAATAACGTAAATTTCATATTCTATTTTGCAGGTTTAGGTCATGTCATCAAAGAAGATCAATCCCTTCAACTGTTACCTATAGATGGGACTTTTAGCAATACTGAAGCAATTATCCCGCTAAATGATGTGTATAATAATATGCGGAATTGCAGGAAAGGAATAGTAATCTTAGATGCCTGTTTCAATCATAAAGATCGTAGCGGGAAACAATTAAGTAACACACGAGGCGTGGCTGTAAAACAGAATTTAAATGCAAGCAAAGGTAATATTGTAACTATTGCTGCTTCAAACAATGCCGAGGGCGAAACGGCATTCTCATATGACATCAAACAACATGGCATGATGACTTATCACCTTCTTAAACTGCTGCAACAGACTCGTGGAAATATAACATTAGGGGAGCTATCAGACAAACTTATTCAGGAGGTAAAACGAGGATCACTTCGAATTAACAATTATTCGCAAACGCCTCGTGTTTATACTGTCATTCCTCAAAACATATGGCGGTCATGGAAACTGCAAAATTAGATGGACTTAATTATGTTTATGAGATACTTAAAATATAAAATTATCAAGACATGGTTCAACAGATGGGGGAAATTATTTTTCGCCATTTCTCTCAGCCTGTTTATTCTGATATTCAGCTATTTATTAGGGAACACATCGTTTCCTTTGCCTGACGAGATAGGACTTTTCCAAAAAATCAATGGCTGGAATTCATTTTGGGGTGCACAAAAAGGAAACGTACCAGATAGTCTACTCTTCATTAACGTATGCTACGATAAGGAATTAGCAGATTGCGAAGAAAACGGGATTCCTGTTGGTAAATACGTCATCACTGACAGGGTAAAATTACTCCGTCTACTGACACAAGCCAAGGCTGCTAACAACTACCGGTATATATTCTTGGATGTTGTCTTTGAGAACGAAATAAAGACACCTGTTGACTCTGCCCTCTTCCAGACGATTACATCAATGGACAGGATCGTTATTCCCGTTCATGATAATCTGGAACTGGCAGATACCATCCTTTATAAGAAAGCTGCCAATGCCGACTACACTATTGCCTGGGAAGAAACTAACTTCGCCCGCTATCAATTCCTCCATCGAAGCGGACAAGCAGTACCTTTAAAGATGTATGCAGACATCAAGCATCTTGAGGGTACTGGTATTCAAAAACACTGTGGAGGCTTGTGGTACACTGATGAAGGTCGTTTATGCCACAACGGCATTACGTTGCTGATGCGCGTCAGGATGACTGGCAGACTAATGGATACAGAAGGACAAGTCAGAGAACGGAACTTCATTTATTTAGGTGCTGACCTACTGGATCTCGACTCCATCATTCCTGTCAAGGAGCAGATAGAAGATAAAATACTGGTTGTTGGAGATTTCAAAAACGATGTCCACGATACTTATATTGGTCCACAACCTGGCTCAGCCATCTGTATAAATGCCTATATTGCCCTGATGAACGGCGACCATCTGATCAACTGGTGGTGCGCCTTGTTGCTTTTCTGTATCTATACAGCAGTCGGCATTTTCTATTTGTCAGGCCACTCTCTCATAAACCGTATAAAATGGAAGTGGCTGAAATTCATCATGTCGTTTGCCAGCTTAACATTATTCTTTATGGTCATTGCTGGCATTGCCTATCTTTTCGAAGTGGCCTTCAACATTTGGGTGCCAACGATTGTATATTCACTTCTCAACACCGTTGTACAGAAATACAAAGACTTCAATTCAAAAACAAATGAGAAAACTATTGCTACTGCTGAGTCTGACACTGGGAATTAACCAGATGAAAGCCGACAGCTTTAAAGTTCTGTTCGTGAACGACGCCAACCTGAAATACGTGAATGGCAAGAACGTGAAAGTTGGAGATATCTTCTCTAACGTTCAGGACATCCAATGGGAAAAAGACAAACAGGCTGTCAAAGCCATCAACATGACGACAAAAAAGCAAACATTGTTTGTTGGTAAAAGCTGGATCAAAAAAAGTGGCATAGATGCTATGTTCCATCATCGGCATCTATCTACCCACGACGAGTTGGATGAGAATGCAGAGGCCACTATCTTCGACAAGTTGGCGCGGACATTTGAAGATCAGTACGACCTGCTCGACTCTGTCATGGTAGAAACTCAGGTAGAGCTTTCTACAAAACGCTATTTTCAGATGACCTATGAATATGGTGATACCAAACTGACGAAGAAACTGAATCATAGTGGGAAGAACGTGATTATCGACACCTCCATATTTAATGTTGACGAGGAGAAACTGGAGCCTCGTGATGTCATGCTTACCATAGATTATATCAATGAAGAGACTGGTGAAACCATCTTTGTAAAAGACGTGAAGATCAGCTACATCCCCAGCCAGATAGATAATGATCATTAATTAGCGACCTATTAACGTTAAGCAATAATTTGCAATTCCTCTCACAACACACCTCCCCTCCTCCCGTCTGGGGGCTGAAAGGCCGATGTACAAGGGGGTTAAGGCACGGGAGATGTTTGCACAACACCTCCCGTACACCTCCCGTCACACCTCAGGCAGCTTTGATGGGTACCACCTTGTAGAAGGCTACATGACTATGTTCCGTATGCTCGAACTCGAGTTCCTTCATAGCCTGACCCAGATGGATCCTCGTGCTTTGATTGATCTTCAGCGAGGGATACTGCTTCTGCATCAACGTCAGCATCTGGGTGCTGTTCATCGTCTTCACCTCTTCGCCTTCCTCGGGCTTACGGAAACAGGCAGTGATGATATCTGCCATATCCTTCTGCTCCATAAACTCCAGGTTCATTTCCTGAATACGAGCTACCTCCTCGTTGTTGAACCAGTAAGGGGCATCCTGTTCACGTAGTTCATAAAGTACCTGGGCATACAACTGATCGTAATCGATGTTGCCCGAGTTGTCGATCTGCTGTCCATCAGGAATCGTCAGGCAGATATAACGACGACTACCAGTGGCATCCGTCAACGGATGCGGATTGTTGGTGGTAGCTACGAACGAGGCATAACGGGCTCGATCCTCTTGTGAGGCTCCATAGATGGGACGCCCATTGACCTTACTCTTAGACAGCGTCTGTTTCAACGCTGCCTGTTGACTGGGACGGACGGCCTCCAACTCGTCCAAGTTTACAAGAAGATTGTTGGTCAAAGCCATCTCCTTATCAAACTTGTTGGAGAGGTTCAGGTGGTCCAGATAATACTGGCGCAGTTGCTGAGGCAACAGACGACGCAGGAAGGTTGTTTTGCCACACCCCTGAGCCCCAATCAGCGTAGGCACGCACTCATTGCCATGAAGCGTATCCATCTGGAGCCAATGGGCCACCGCAGAGCGCAGCCAGATACTCAGAAACGAGAGTTGCTCAGAGGTGACGCCAGGAAGACGATTGAACAACTGGGCCACATGATTCTGACCATCCCAAGCAGGCAGATGATCCAGATAGTCTCGAATGGGATCGAAACTGACGACTTCCGCAGAGTTGACATATTCCATAATGTCAGCCTTCGGACTGGCCCCATCGCAGATGTTCTCGCGCTTGGCCTGAAGGATGATACTGTTCAAGACCAACTGAGTCAGTGGCTGGAACGAAGGTTCCGCACCGTCAGCTGGCTTGACAGCAAATTCCACCTTCCCGTTCAGCACATTGCGACGCAGGAGGTAGTTGTCATTTAAGAACTGCTCAGCAGCGAGCATTCCTTTTACTGGGGCAGACATAGTCTTACCCTGAATAAGTAGGTTCTCATTCATGTTTAAATCGGATTTTAATAAGTTAATGAATAATAGTTGTTTAGGCAGCGGGCTTCTCATAGCTTGCTGTTTTCGGGTTGCAAAGATACAACATTTTTTTGAATTTCCAAATGTTTCCCCCAGATAAGCACCCAAAATGGCATTAAATCAAAAAATTGCTAGCATTAAATGTAGCAATTGCTACCCTTAATGGA
>Ga0326512_10002443_pt1 | contig 13782 bp, 7 predicted proteins | sample 1_2617_0518_D_FD_203652 | JGI IMG/M metagenome (GOLD analysis project Ga0326512, IMG submission 203652) | Bovine rumen microbial communities from UC Davis, California, United States - 1_2617_0518 | ecosystem: Host-associated > Mammals > Digestive system > Stomach > Rumen | place: USA: California... | reverse complement strand
TTACTTAACCCGTTTCTTTTTATGCTACAAAACATATTTTGCAAAAAAGTATCAAAAATAAACAAAAAAAGAATACTCCATTTCGTAAAAAGGCATTAACTTTGCACCCGAATAACTTTGAAGCATTCTAATTTTTTAAATTACTAACTAATAAACAACGTATGAATCTAAATTGCAGTAAGAAAACTCTGCTGGCAGGATTATGCTCTATTTTCCTGTTAGGGTACTCGTCTGCAATGTACGCAGGAGGGACTTATGCCCCACTTGAAGTACAACAGACGAAGAAGATTACTGGTACCGTTAGCGACGCCATGGGCCCCGTTATTGGTGCAAGTGTAGTAATTAAGGGTACGTCGAATGGTGTAGCCACCGACTTCGATGGAAACTTCTCGCTGAATGTCAACCAAGGTCAGACGCTTGTGATTAGCTACATCGGCTATCTCACAAAGGAAGTCAAGGTTGACGGACGTGCAAACTACAACATCACTCTCGAAGAGGACAAGAAGATGCTCGACGAGGTGGTAGTTGTAGGTTACGGTACGATGAAGAAGAGCGACATCTCTGGTGCCTCTGTTTCTTTGGGTGAGAGTGCCGTGAAGGGATCAATCATCACTTCTCTCGATCAGTCGCTGCAGGGTCGCGCTGCCGGTGTAACTGCTGTGTCCACCTCTGGTGCTCCTGGTTCTTCATCCGCTATCCGCGTTCGTGGTACTGCCACTATCAATGCCAATGCTGAGCCTTTGTATGTGATTGATGGTGTGCCCATCCAGAGCGGTGGTAAGTCGGGTGCCGACTACGGTCTTGGTGATGCTCTGGGTAACGGCGCCGTATCTACTATTTCTCCATTGTCAACCATTGACCCATCGGACATTGTGTCTATGGAGATTTTGAAAGATGCCTCTGCCACCGCCATCTACGGTGCACAGGGTGCTAACGGTGTCGTGCTGATTACCACCAAACGCGGTAAGGCTGGCGATGCCAAGTTCAACTATAACGGAATGGTGGCTTGGAACCGTCAGACTAAGCGTCTGGACCTGATGAATCTCCGTGAATATGCTGAGTATTACAATTCCTATGCAGAAGTTGGTGAGGCTTCCTATGTCGGGAACTACTCTGATCCTTCTATCTTGGGTAAGGGTACCAACTGGCAGGATGCCGTTTTCCAGACAGCTTTCCAGCATTCTCACCAGATTAGTGCCAATGGTGGTTCTGACAAGGTTCAGTATTATGTCAGCGGAAGCTACATGGACCAGGAAGGTACCATTATCGGTTCTGAGTTCAGACGTATGTCATTCCGTACCAATCTGGATGCCCAGTTGAAAAAATGGTTGAAGATGAGTGTGAGTGTCACTTATTCTGATACCAAGGATGACTTGAAACTCGCCGACTCTGATGAGGGTCTGATTGGTTACTCGCTGACAACGATTCCCTCTATACCTATTTATAATGTAGACGGTTCATACTCTTCCGTTTCTCAGGAAGGTTATACGAACCCGAACCCCATTGCTATGGCAATGATGGACGACATTCTGTTGAAGCGTCAGAAACTGAATGGTAACATCTACTTCGAAGTGACTCCTATTGAGAATCTGGTGTGGCACACTGAGCTGGGCTTTGACTTCGGTTGGAACCGTGCAGAGACCTATGAGCCCATGGTTGACCTCGGTACTTGGAAACGTGCCAGCAACGAGAGCCGCATCCAGAAGAACAGCAGCACGTTCTGGCAGTTGAAGAACTACCTGACCTACAGCCGCACCTTTGGTAAGCACTCTGCTACCGCTATGTTCGGACAGGAGTGCTGGGAGTCGAAGTACGACTACACCTCTGTTTATAATACTGGACTGCCCTCTGACGAAGTACATAATCCTGCATTGGGAACAGGTACGCCACAAATAGGTGCCGGTTTCGGTAGCAGTTCCATGGCTTCGTTCTTCACCCGTTGGACCTACAGCTACGACAACCGCTATAATGCTACCTATACCTACCGTTATGACGGTAGCTCTAACTTTGGTCCCAACAAGCGTTGGGCTGGTTTCCACTCTATCGCTGCCTCTTGGCGCTTCTCTAACGAGAAATTTATCGAGAGCTGGGCAGGCAAGTGGCTGAGCAACGGTAAACTGCGTGTAGGTTGGGGTCAGACTGGTAACGCTGCTATCGGTGGTTACAAGTGGGGCTCCCCGCTGTCAAAGATGGAGACGGCTCTTGGTATGAGTTACCGTCCCGCCCAGATTGCCAACAAGGATATCAAGTGGGAGAGTCAGGAACAGTGGAACATCGGTTTGGACCTCGGCTTCCTGAACGACCGCATCAACCTGACCATCGATTGGTATAACAAGGAGTCAAAGGACATGCTGATGCAGATGCAGTTGCCTTCTTATATGGGTACCAGCGGTAACGGCTCTTCTGCACTTGCAGCACCTTGGGGTAACTTCGGTCATATCCGCAATACTGGTATTGAGATAGCCCTGAACACTCATCCGCTCATCGGTAAGTTCCAATGGGACTCTGAAATCCAGTTCTCTATCAATAAAAACAAGCTGATTGCCCTCACAGATGGTACAGAAACAGGACAGTTGATTGGTTATGGACAGTGGACGGATGTCGTCAGCCGTACCCTGGTCGGCGAAAGTCTTTTCAATTTCTACGGCTATGTTTGTGACGGTGTGTACACCTCCCTGGAAGACATCGAAAGCTCACCGAAGCCCTCTGCATATCCATCCAATGGTGTGTTCACCAAGAACTCTACCGTCTATGTTGGAGATATCAAGTATAAGGACCTGAATGGTGACGGTATCATCGACGAGAACGACCGTACCAACATCGGTTCTCCGCTGCCTAAATGGACTTTTGGTTGGAATAACACCTTCCGTTGGAACAACTTCGACCTGAATATTTTCATCAATGGTTCTATTGGTAATAAGGTAGGTAACTATCTGAAGATGAAAATGACCCACATGAACTCTACATGGACCAACCAGCTCGTAGATGTCAGTGATCGTGCTATCTTAGAGCCTATTGATCCGAACAAAGACTATTCTGGAGGTATTGACCGTGGTGATGGTCAGTTAATCTACTACTGGTATGATGATATCTCCAATGTCCACCTTAAGAATCCTACTACATCAATGCCACGTGCATCCATCAACGATCCGAACGACAACGACCGTTGGAGTGACCGTTATATTGAGGATGGAAGCTACGTTCGTCTAAAGAACGTCTCCTTAGGATATAACTTCCCCAAGAAGTGGATTTCCAAGTGGGGACTGGAGAGCCTACGTGTATATGCCAATTTCCAGAATCTGCTGACTATCACCAAGTATGATGGCTATGATCCTGAAATCGGTGTCAGCACACAAAGTGCTAACGTGATGGGACTGGACAACGCCCGTTATCCTTCTCCTACTACTTATTCATTCGGTCTTAATGTATCATTCTAAACCCAAAAGACTTCAAGTTATGAAATTATCAAATATCAAATACATGGCAGTTGCAACGTTGCTGGGACTCTTCATGGCATCCTGCTCTGATTTTCTAGACAGGCCGAATGAAGACGGTTACAACGTTGACAACTATTACAAGACGAACGAGCAGTGCTATTCTGGCGTCAACTATCTGTACAACTCACCATGGTATGACTTCCAGCGTGGATTTATCAAAGTAGGTGAGGTACTCTCTGGAAACTACTACTGGGGATCCTCTCCTTATATGAACTTCTCGGTGAACGGCTCTGATCAGGATTTGGTCAATATGTCGTACTCCCTATGGGCTGTCATCGGTCATGCCAACACTGTCTATACAAACCTGAAGAATGCATCAGCCTCACAGGATGTCATCAACCAGTGTATGGGTGAGTGCCTCACTTGGAAGGCGTTTGCCTATTTCTTCCTGGTCCGTTCCTTCGGCGATGTGCCCATCATCCATGATAATGGTGCAGAATTGGTTTCTGGCTCTTATATTACTGCTAAGAAGGTAAAACGCTCTGATGTCTATGAATATATCATCATGACCCTTGAGAAGGCCATGGAACTGTTGCAGAAGAAGGCACCGCAGGCAGGACGTATTGACTATTACGCTGCTGAGGCACTACTCGCCAAGGTTTATTTGACCAAGGCTGGTGTCACAGGCTCGTTGAATGCCTCTGACCTTACCAACGCTGCTAAGTATGCCAAGGATGTGATCGATAATTCTGGACGTAAACTGCTGGAGAACTACGGTGATGTATGGAAACTGTCAGAAAGTCTGAATGAAGAGAGTCTCATTGCTTGGCGATGGACGGTCGGTGCCAACTGGACCAGTCAGAATACCCTGCAGAGCGACCTTGCCATGGAAGGCATGGATGAGTTCGGTGACTGCTGGGGCGGATGGAACGGTCTTTCTGTAGACATTCAGGAAGCCTTTGGCATCAAACTGTTGGAGAACCAGCCGGATGCTTGGTTGAACAATGTGGATTCCCGTTTGAAGGCTACCATGTTCCTGCCGGGTTATGTCTATGACTATCTGTGGGCTGACCATGGTGGATATAACTATCTGAAATTCATCTATGATAAGAGTTATAACGAGGCTGCAACAGGTCAGCTGCAGGCTCCGACAGGTGCTAACTGTGCAAAGCACCTCTATGGAAATACTGCTGACCATGTGGCTGCCATGAACATTTCTCCGGCTCGTATGTCATATGCCCTGCCGACCCACATCTTGCGTCTGTCGGATGTCTATCTAATTTATGCAGAGGCCATGCTGGGTACTGGTCGAACCACTTCCACCAGTGCCGATGTGCTGGATGCCTTCTATGCTGTCCACCATCGTGCCGTACCTAGCAGCAACTATCCTACCAGCGTTTCTTGGGAGGATATCTGGAAGGAACGTCGTCTGGAGTTCGCTATGGAGGGTGACCGCTGGTATGACTTTGTACGTGTCAGCTATTATGATCCTGCTTATTGCGTGCAGGAATTGACCGCTCAAAAGCGTAACGCATACTGGGGACTGGACGCCTTATATAAGGCTTATTTCCAGTCTGGCTCTTGGAAGGTTGATGCCTCCAAGCAAGGCTATGACAGTTCCGTGGCTCCTCCAAACGTCGTCGTGATGCTGCGTCAGGACTCTGAGGTGTCAAATATTGGATACTTTGCACTTCCGATGTGTGCAGAGGATGTCCTCTTCAACCCCAACCTAGGTTCTAACGTGGAGGGTGAGCATGTAAATGTACGCGAAATTTATAGTTATTAATCCATCAAAAGTAAGATTGTAATATGAAAAAGATCAATCAATATACAAAAGGGTTGCTTTTCGCGACACTAGCCGTGGTAGGACTGACATTGACTTCTTGTAAGGACCAGCCCGATGCCTACAAGGTAGCAGACGGGATACCTTCTGTTTACTACATACGCAACCTCTCTACAGAGGTACGGAATAACAATGATGCGACAGATGTCCACTATACCAATGGTGAGTTAGTGGAGAGTGCGTCTCCTCAGAGCACACTGTGTCTGGTGGGTGATAATCTGCGCAGTGTTTATGAGCTATATTTCAACGATTGCAAGGCGGTTTTGAATACCAGTTATATCACAGACAACACCCTAATTGTGGACGTTCCCAAGAGTGTTCCCAAGGAGGTGACCAATAAAATCTATCTGGTGAACCGCGACGGAACAGTCGTAGAATATCCTTTCAGTGTGACGATTCCAGCCCCAAATATCTCTGAGATGTCGCTGGAGTATGCAGTTATAGGCGATCGTGTTACATTCACTGGTGACTACTTCGTCAATTATGAAGAAAGTCCGTTGGAAGTTTTCTTTACCGATGCCAATGGCAATCTCGTTCCTGCCACCATCAACAACATCTCTGACGACTACACCTCTGTTGAGGTAACGATTCCCGAAGGTGCTGCTGAAGGCCCAGTTACGATGACATCTATCTATGGCACAGGTTCGTCCGCATTCCATTATCTCGACAGCCGTGGTCTGATGTTCAATTTCGACAACGGTCGCAGATACCAAGGCTGGCATGAGCCACGCTACGGCACCGAAGGCGGTATCAACGGCACGTATCTACAGCTTGGCGATGGTAACGCCACCATGACTGAGGACGGAAAATGGGATGACAGTAACTTCTCATTCGAGTACTGGTGCGGTGACTGGAATACACCTCAAACTTATCCCGATCCACAGGGTATCCGTCTGTTCGATATTGAAGGCATTGACCTTTCGAAGCCTGAGAACATGATTCTGAAGTTTGAGATGTGCATCCCATCAAGCAATGCTTGGCAGGCCGGTGCTATGCAAATTATCTTCGCTCCAACCGACTATGTATCGCTCGGTGGTGGTACGCCTGATGTCTATGGCGATCAGGTGAAGGCTGCCAACAATCACTTCTTCCGCAATGCAGAATATCTGAAAGAATGCGATGATAGCTATTTCCATGATAAAGATCCTCTGCCACGCGCATTGTATCGCCCCTGGACCACCACAGGTTCATTCGACACGGGCGGTAAATGGATTACAGTAACTATCCCTATCGCTTCAAGCTTCGTCTATTCTTTTGACGGTTCTGGTCTGACCTTCAACCTGAAGGAGAAGGATTTCGCCAGCCTGACGATGTTCGTAGTAGGCGGTGGCGTCAAGGGAAAAGAGTGCCAGCCAATCATCAAGATTGACAACATCCGTGTTATTCCTAACAAATAATTAATGCATACAGATATGAAAAATATGAAAAATATATTTGCACTGTTGGTGGTAGCCATTATCGGGCTATCCCTGACAGGCTGTAGCAGCGATGACTTGGACACCAACCAATATCGTGGTGGAGTCAGTCTCAACGCATACGGTCCTAACCCCGTGATGCGTGGCGGTCAGCTGCGCTTCGTGGGTAGCAACCTCGACCAAATTGCCAGCGTCAGCATTCCCGGTGTTCCTGAGATCACGAATATTGAGGTTGTCAAGACTGGCGTCCCCAGTGAGATTCGTGTCACAGTACCGAAGGATGGCCCTCTAGTGGGTTATGTGACCTTGAAGGCGAAGACCGACCAGACCATTACTACCAAGACTCAGTTGGAGTACATCGAGGGTATCGAGATTACGAAGATTCCTGAGGAGGTCGTAATGCCAGGTCAGACCATCAAGATTGAAGGTGACTACCTGAACCTGATTTATTCGATGGCATTTGCTGACGGTGTACTGGTTTCTTCTAACGACTTCGTTTCACAGGACCGTTACTTCATTGAGGTGGTTGTTCCTGAGGAGGCTAAGACTGGTAAGCTGGAATTCTACACAGCTGACCTGACCATCCAGCGCACTGCGAAAGAGGAAGACGAACTGACCTACCAGACGATTATCAGTGAGGAAGCTTTGACTGTCGGTCTGCCTACTACCACCAAGATTACCACTCCACGCGGAGAGGCTGAGCCGGAGGGTGAGATTTCTGCTAAGGCTGGTGAAGAAATCAAACTGACTGGTGAGTATTACAATGTCATTAGTGCCATTAAGTTCGGTAAGATAGAGGTTACCGACTTCATGATGAGTGAGGATGGTACATCGCTGATCTTCAACCTGCCTGCCGAGGCTCCTGACGGTGAGATGATTCTGGTATGTAAGTCTGGCGAGGAAGTTCCTGTATGTACACTGGTGACGGTGAAGCCCACCAACTGCCTGGCTGCTCCAAATCCTGTGAAGGCCAATACCGCTCTGACAATTACAGGCCAAGACATGGATGTGGTGACTGGCGTATTGTTCGATGGTGCTGATATCGTCACAGGTGACAATCTCAACGTGGCTGCCGACAATGTTGTTGTGGCTCTCGTTCCCGAGACGGCTAAAGAGGGTAACCTCAAGCTCGTCATGGCAAATGGTGCAATGGTAGAAGTTGCCTTCACCCTTGTGAAGCCTGTTGCTACCTCCTATAGCAGTAATCCGGTAAGTGCTGGTGGAAAACTCCAGATTACAGGTACTGACCTCGACCTTGTGAAGAGTGTTACCTTCGGAGAGGCTGTCTATAAGCTGGAAGAGGCTGACTATAGTGGTACCACAGCCCTTACCATTACTGTTCCAATGGAAGGTAAGTCTGGTAAGCCCAAACTCAATCTAGCCAATGGTACTTCTGTTGAGGCTCCAGATTTGACCATTGATGAGGCTGTATTCTGTTACGCTGTAACAAAGCCATGGGAGGAAGAAGGTGCAGAATTGAAGGCAGGTACTTCCATGACCCTCACTGTTGCCAATGGTGACAAGCTGACCAGTGTGGAGATGAACGGTGAGACTTGTCAGTGGATTCTGACCGGTGAGGATAAGAATCAGTTGATTATCGGTATTCCTGAGACAGCCCCTGCAAATTCTACATTAAGACTGGTTTCTTCTAACGGTGAGATTTCCTATGCTATCACTGTTATTCCTGCTACTTCTGTCAACAAGACCATCTGGTCTGGGCTGACGGAGATTACGTGGGGTGATGGTGGACGTGTCATAGTTCCTGCTGCATCTTTCGAAGGTGTTCCTGCAGGCGCCATCCTAACGTTCTGCTATACCCAGAAAGACCAGGTATGGGCCCAAGCACAGATTAACTACGGTAACTGGACTGGCATTAACTTCAATGCGGCAGGAGAAGGTGTTGTTACCTTCAACCAGACATTAGTACCTACCGATATCTATGGCTGGTTCTCGGATGGTATCCTGAATCGTGAAACCTCAGTCATCCTTACCCAGGAAATTCTCGATAACATTCAGGCTTACAAGGGTAGCTGTGAGGGTCAAGAGAACTGCGGTATTATCATCCAGGGTTCTGATCTTATCTTCTCGAAAGTTACCATCAGCTACGAAATTTCGCTCGAGCAGGATCTGAAAAAATGTATTGTTCGTCAGGACGACCAAAGCCAGTTGTTCCCCTTCCCCATCAAGATGGCTTGGAATGATGACGGCCGCTTCCGTGTTCTCATCGATAAGGATCCAGCTATCAAGGATATGAAGCTTGTTGCAGGCAAGTCTACTATGTATTTCTATACTAATGGCACTGGCCAATTGCAAATTAACAATGGTAACTGGAGCGCATTTACCACTATAGCAGAATGGGAGGATGCTGGCGACAAGAAGATGGAACTGGTGCTTACCGCAGACATGATTGCTTGGTTGAAGGGCGAGCAAAGCGACGGTTGGAGCACAACAGGATTCATCATCCAGGGCGATGGCATGACTGTGAACAAGATTACCATTTTACCATAACATAATAATAAGCATATTATGAAACTGAATAAAATATTTAATACACTATCAATCGCAGCTGTGGCATTCTTCGCCACAGCCTGCGCTGACACGGATGCTCAGTATGAGATTCCCGTGGTAGGTGCACCAGAGTATGTCTCTGTCACCCCTAGCGAAGATGGCGTGCTGCTCTTTGGTGAAAAAACGATTAAGGTAAAGTTCGATCGTAGGGTCTTTTTCGTGACAAAGAATACCAGTCAGATTACATTGAACGGTGTCCCTGTGAAAAAAGCCTTAGTACTAGGTGCAGACTCTTCGTTGACCATCACAGCCAATGTCGACTTTAATAAAAGTCAGAATCTGCGAATTCCCGCAGGTCTTATTACAGGTTCTCAGGGTGATCCCTACGATAAGGAAATCAGTTTGACATGGACCATCAATCCCCTACCCAGCAACACTGCCACGGCGATGACCGAGAAGTTAGGCTGGGGATGGAACCTCGGTAACCACTTCGATACCAGTAATATGGAGTGGGGTTATTGGGATGGTGTTGATGTGATATCGGCTGCACCTTTCCAGACCTTGTCTACCGCTGGTGCTAAGACACTACGTCTGCCTGTCACATGGACAAACCACATGGATGCAAACAATGTCATCGATGCTACCTATTTGGATGAGGTTGCAGGTGTTGTAGATAAGGCAATTGCAGCAGGCCTGAATGTGATTTTGAACACGCACCACGACAGTTTTGAGACCGATCTTGGAAATGCTGCCGTAAGTACAGAAATCGGCGAGAAGTACGAAGCCCTGATTACCACTTTGTGGACACAGGTGGCAACCCGTTTTGCCGACTATGGTGACAAGCTTATGTTCGAGACCTTCAACGAGATTCATAATGGTGATGACTGGAGTACTGGTTCTGATGCACAGTTTGCAACGCTGAATAATTGGAATCAGATTGCAGTAAATGCTATCCGTGCTACGGGCGGTAATAACGTTACCCGTTGGATTGGTGTCGCCGGCTATGCTGCCAATATCGATCTGACAATTGCCCATCTGAAACTGCCAACCGATCCTGCTAATCATATTATGGTAGCAGTACACTGCTATGACCCATATAACTTCTGTCTGCATCCTATGGATGATAATAACGAAAAGGTTGTTTATAACAGCTGGGGACATAATGCTGATCCTAAGAAGTCTGTAGCTGGTGCCAATGAGGACTATGTCATTGAGCAACTCTACAAACTGCGTACTGCCTATATTGAGAAGGGTATCCCCTGCTACTTGGGTGAGTACGGTTGTGTATGGCAGACAACGGATGTTGCCAATGCTTTCCGAAAGTACTATCTGGAGTTCTATTGTCGTGCCGCCAATCTGGCAGGTATCCCGATGTTCATCTGGGATAACAATGCCAAGGATAGTGGCAACGAGGCAAATGGCTACCTTGACCATGCCAATGGAAACTGGCTGAACGACAGTGAGACCACCGTTCCGATGATGATCAAGGCATGCACTAGCACAGATGCTTCTTACAGCTTCGACGTTATCTGGACACATTCTCCTGCTCAACCACCTTCGGAGGATGAAGGTCAAGAGTAATAGAATATCTATAATGTATGAGAAAAACTCTTAATATCATTGCCGCCGCATTGGTTTTTGCCTCTTGCGGCGGCAATCAGCATAAAGCGGAGGATCCGCTGGCTGATAGTGGAAGGACGCAGCGGACGGAGAATTTGCTGACGAATCTGAAAATGCTAGGTGATAGTAGCGTATATCTCTTCGGACACCATGACGACACCGTCTATGGCATTGGATGGGAAGGCGACGAAGACCGCTCTGACGTAAAGAGTGTATGCAACGACTACCCTGCCCTGCTGAGCTTCGACCTCGGAAACATCGAGTTAGGCGATACCACCAATCTGGATGGTGTTCCTTTCAATCGTATTCGTCAGGAGATTATCAAGCATTTCGACCATGGGGGTATGATTACATTGTCGTGGACAGTAGAAAAAGCAGATAAAAGCGATGCGGAAATTGATAAAATAGCACATTTTCTCAACTCGCTGGAAACACCTTATGGTGTGAAAGTACCTATACTTTTTCGCCTTCGTGGTTCATTCAACAAGTCGTTATGGCAAAAAACTGCCGAGCGGTTGAAAGACCAAGATGTAGTAAATGCCCTCTATGCCTATTCATCTGACACAGAGCCTGATGGCGATGAGACGAGATACATGGAGCGCTATCCAGGTGACGACATCATCGACTTGATGGGATTAGACTTCTACTGCACGGCTCCCGAGGCTGATACCACACAGATTGCCCAGTATGTTGCAACACTAAACAAGAACCTCGCTATGGTCTGTGCTGTAGCCCAAAAACACAATAAGGCAGTGGCACTGACAGAAACAGGTTATGAGTGCATCAAGACGAAAGACTGGTGGACAGCAACTTTAGCACCTGTACTGGCTAGACATCCTATCTGTTATGTCCTGGTATGGCGCAATGCTTATAACCGCCCCCATTACTATTTCGCCCCTTATCCTGGACAGCAGTCCGCCGTTAACTTTGTTCGTTTCTATAACGACAAGCGGACAATATTCCTTAGCGATCTGAACGGGTTGTACTACTGATAATCAAAATTTATCGATAGATAGTTGCTTTATAAGGACTATATTACATCAAGAGACTGTGTCAATATGATAAGTACACTGTGTTTATTTAGTAAATTCACTGAATTTGGTTACAATAGAGTTGCTCCTTAGATTATTGACACAGTCTCTTGTATATTTATAGATAAGCCAAAGTAGGTATATTTTTGCCATCATACAATGAACGCGAAAACAATATTTTTAATGAAAAGTCTTATACTGGCATTATTAACGTCCTGCATCTCTTTTGCTAGTGCCAAACAACAAGTATCTTTCCACAACGTTTCTGCCGAATTCGAGACAGCCACAGAAGCAGTGAAGCACATGGGACTGGGATGGAATCTGGGAAACGCTCTTGATGCCAACAGCCAGCAATATCACGATCCCACACAAGCCAACTACTGGGGACAGCAGGATGTCACCTCAGAATCCTGCTGGGGGCAGTTCCCTACCAAGGCTGAGCTCTTGACGATGATGAAGGGCGCAGGTTTCGGAGCCATCCGTGTGCCTGTGACGTGGTATAACCACATGGACATAGATGGTAATGTGGATGAAGCCTGGATGAATCGTGTCCACGATGTTGTCGATTATGTCATCAGCCAAGGCTTGTACTGCATCATCAATGTTCATCACGACACAGGTGCAGACAGCCAGAATTGGGCATCATGGCTGAAGGCCGACGCCTCTGTCTATACAGCCCAAAAAGCCCGCTACGAGAAGCTATGGCAGCAGATAGCCAATGAGTTCCGCAACTACGATCAACACTTACTCTTCGAAGCCTACAACGAGATGCTCGATGCACAGAGTTCTTGGAACTTTGCCCAGTCAAACACATCCTATGATGCCATTAACAACTATGCCCAGAGTTTTGTCAACGTAGTTCGTGCCACAGGCGGCAACAATGCCCAGCGCAACCTCATTATCAACGACTACGGAGCCAGCAGTGGCAGCGGTACATGGAGCACCAAGTTGCAAGACCCGCTGAAGCAGATGAAGATACCCGATGGCGAGAGCAACCACATCATCTTCGAGGTACATAACTACCCCTCGTTGGTTGACAACAACAAGCAGAACCGTAGCATCAGTGACATTCAGGCAGAGATTGATGCTTGGATTATCAACCTGAAGACTTACCTTGTCAGCAAGGGCGCTCCAGTCATTATTGGTGAATGGGGCACCAGCAATGTCGATGCAGGCGAAGGCAAGACAGACTATGATGTACGCAAGGACTTGATGTTCCAGTTTGTCGATTACCTCATCAAGGCCATGAAACAGAACGATATCGCCACCTTCTACTGGATGGGACTGACCGATGGTATTGCACGTTTCTACCCAGCCTTTTCTCAGCCCGATCTGGCCCTGAAGATGTTGAAGGCCTATCATGGCGATGACTACAACCCCAACCTGCCAGATGTGAAGGACTTTGGTGAAGGTATCACCTCAGCCAGCGTCAACTTCACCAATCAATATGGTGAGGTAACTATCAGCAAAGAAGCTATCGACAAAACCGTCTATAAAGGCATAAAGGTGGAGTTGGAGGAAAAGCCAGCCAGCGGTTCTCTGTCATTCAAGGTTTATGCCAACACTGAAAGCACTAAGGCTATCACTGACAAGACTGCTCAGCTTGCCTTTGCCGGCTATACAAGCATCAAGAAAATTAACCTGCAGTGGAATTTAGCAACCAAAGGCAGCATCAAGGTTAAGAGTGCCAACCTAATTAAGCAGAACAATTCCACAGAGCCATGCAACCTCGAAGTATTTTGGGGCTGCTATCTCAACGACTTCAATTATGCAACGGGTATTGAGGACATTACTATCACTTCTGTTCGTCATGACGATGGAATCATCTACAATCTGAGCGGACAGCCTGTAACCTCTCCTCAGCGCGGCATCTACATCCTCAACGGAAAGAAAATCATCAAATAGCAGCACCCCATACAGGGTGGACT
>Ga0326512_10002441_pt1 | contig 13789 bp, 18 predicted proteins | sample 1_2617_0518_D_FD_203652 | JGI IMG/M metagenome (GOLD analysis project Ga0326512, IMG submission 203652) | Bovine rumen microbial communities from UC Davis, California, United States - 1_2617_0518 | ecosystem: Host-associated > Mammals > Digestive system > Stomach > Rumen | place: USA... | reverse complement strand
CGCGGTGTTGGTGGGACAAATGCGCAGCTCAACACCTTCCAACACCTTGCCACGCCAACTATGATAAACTAGGCATCTATAGCACATAGCGCATCTACCTGCGGAAACGTGTTCCGCGCGTCCCAAAGTTGGCTTTCTTCACCCAAACACAGGTCTTTCGCGGTACAGGTCGGCCACAATCTCGGCGAGTCTCGCGCCGTCTGGACGGTCGTAGTACGCATCCTCCACGTCCTCGCCCTTGTGACCCATGAGTCGCTTTGTCAGCCATCGCGGGGCGCGTAGGTCGTAGCGGTGCCACGTCTGGTACGAGTTGCGCAGGTTACGGAACGGGTGAGCGCCCGTCCATGAGCGGGAGAGCCGCGTCTGGTTCTGGAAGCCCCCCGCGCCGTCGTGCGTGAGCGGCCAGTCGGCGGGGATGGACGCGGCAATCTCGGCGAGCCGTCGCGCGGCTGGCCCCACCACGACCGCCACGCGCTCGCTCTGCTTTGTCTTGAGTTTCGGCGTTGGCTTCTTGCCACGGTTGGGCATCTGGTTTATGACCGGAACCGCGCACACGTCCACGCCATCAAGCACCATCGCGTCCACGTCACCTGCGAGCGGCGCAAGCGACTCGCCCACGCGCATCCCGCCGAACGCGGCGAGTATGAACGCTGGCTCGTACCACGCTCCACGGCATGACTCCCACTCGTCCATGAGCTGCGCCACGTCCCATATTCCAGGGTCTTGCTTCTCGACGGTGGACGGCGAGGGCATCAGGTACTTCTCGCGCATAACGTTGTGATCGCAAAACTCGTAGCGCACGGCGTAGTCCATGACCTTCGATAGCACCTGCGTGGCCGAGATGGCGGGCGAGCGACCCATGCCGCTTATCCATTGCTGGACGCGCAGCGGGCGCACGGCATCGCACGACACGCTGCCCCACACTGGCTCAACGTGCTTTCGCCATGCGGAGCTGTATTGCTCCAGCGACTTTGGTGCGAGGTCACCCGTTGCGACTCGCTGCTCCATGTCGGGCAGCACCCATCTCTCCCACGCTTGCGCGACCGTGGGGCAGGGCGCGTCCTCCGAGTGCTCTAACATCAGCTCTGAACGTACTTTCTCCGCATCTAATCGGGAGCCGCGCACGGTTCGAGAGCGCCTTTTATAGCCATCAGCGCCCGATGCCCAAAAGCGGATGCGCCACACGTTTGGCTGGACTTCGGTGAGCGAAGCCCAAGCCGCACGAGTTTTCTTCTTTCGGCGCGGCATGGCTACTCACACTCCGCACGTTCGATGCGCTCCCACAACTCGTCCAACGTTAAGCCGAAGAACGTCGCAATCAGCTTGCAGTTTTGAATTGATGGGTACTGCGTCTTGCCGTTGCACATGAGCGAGATGTTCTGCTTCTGGATTCCAGTGGCGCGGCTGATTTCAGCCTGAGACGTGTTGTGTTCGGCCATCAGCTCCCGCATAACCTTTCCGAACGCATACATTGCAGCCCCCATCTCAATTGTTTCGGTCAAGAAAAATATACCCAATCTCAAAAATAACGCTTGCATGACAAGTTTTATTGACTATTATTAATAGCCGTGAGGACAAGAAATCTTGTCAACTCAAAACGGTTGCAGGTGACCACGCGAGCGACCCCGCTAACGTCTCGGAACCTTCTCACGGACTCAGCTTCGGCTGGCACGAGGACAGAAGACCATACAAGCGCATCTCGCTTCGGCGGGCGTGCAGGCCATGTGCGCTAGTTTATGGGTTTGCACTTCATGGGGTAAGAACGTGCATTGCCATTCATACATGACAAGACTGGAGGTGATTGGATGGCACAGAATCAGCTAGCTAAGGCGCTTGAGCATTACAAGGTGGACTCTGGGAAGACAAGCAGCGACATAGCAGAAGCGCTAGGAGTCACCCGAGCCACGCTTTGGTCAAAGGTCAATGGCAACACGCCAATCAACATCAAGCAGGCAAAGCAGCTTGCAGATATGTTGGGCATTTCGCTTGAGGACTTCTACCTCATCGCGCCAAATATGGAGCAGTAAAAGAAAGCGCCCTCACCGCTGGCAGACGGTAAGGGCAAAACATGAGAGGAAGGTTCTCATGAGACAAGTATACAGGTGGGAAGTGCGAAAGTGATCGCAATCGATAGCGAGTTTCAATCGCTCATCCCGCCGCTATCCGACGATGAATACGAGCGCCTAGAGAAGTCCATTCTCTCTGAGGGCGTGCGTAACCCCATTATCACTTGGAACGGCACCATCATCGACGGCCACAACCGCTACCACATCTGCGAGGAACATGGCATCAAGTGTCCGCAGAGAGAGCGCGACTTCCCCAGCAGGGAAGCGGCCAAAATCTGGATTATCGAGAATCAGTTCGGTCGGCGCAACCTTAGCGCTTACGACCGCAGCGCACTTGCTTTGCAGTTGGAGCCGCTTTACGCAGCGGAAGCGAAAAGGCGGATGAGCGATGGCGGCGGCTCTGGCGATTCGGGTCGGCAGAAATCTGACAACCCGACACGCACCGACGAGCAGCTAGCCAAACTTGCCGGAACATCCCGCGACACCATCCGCAAGGTGAAGGTAATCGAGACGGAAGCGGCCAATGGCAACGAGACGGCCATCGAAGCCAGAGAAGCGGTTAAGAGCGGCGAGAAGTCCATCCACAAGGCTTACACCGAGGTACGTCCAAAGGCAGACAAGGCCGACACTCGGCCAATCTGCACCATCTGCGGCAAGCCGATAGATGATGGCGATGCCTATGGACATAACCCGTTCAAGCACAAGACTTGTGCCACGCAGGACACCGAGTATCACAGGGGCAGCAATGGTGGACGCGACGGCAGGCTGAACGAGCACAACGACGCAAGCCGCGACCTGCTTGAGAACGTTGCAACCTACAACGTCATAACGTTGGTTGACGAGCTGATGGCAAGCGTCAATGACATGAACGTTGCCATCACCGAGAGCATTTCAATCAACGAAAGCATGGGCGTGGTGCTCACTGGCGAACAGAAGAAGCGTATCGCGGTTGCGACAAGCGCCCTGTTTGAAGCAATCCAAGCGATAAGAGAGGAATCAGAGAATGGCCGTTAAGACCCTCAGATTCGACCAGCTGAAAAAGGCTGGTTACAACAGAGGAATCAACAGGGCGCACGTAAACCGCATCAAGCGTAACTTCCATGAGGACATGGTGCAGCCCACAATCGTCTCATTTAGGGACGGCAACTATTACATCATCGACCATCAACACCAGTCGCAGGCAATCTACGAGCTGAACAACAGTGATCCCAGCACGCCCATTAAGTGCATCGTTCGCACTGGCATGACCTATGAGGAAGAAGCAGACCTTTACTACAGGCTCAACACTGGCTCCAAAGCGCTTTCATTCGCCGATAAGCTCATTGGTCAGATTGAAGCGAAAGACGCGAAAGCTCTGGATTTCCGAGACACCGTTGAATCGTGCGGCTACGTTATCGGCGGATACAGCAACAAGTCGCTAAAGGCTCTGAGCAGCGCATGGGGAATCTTTAAAAAGGAGGGCGGCAAGGAGCGTCTAGTTAAGATTCTCACGCTCGCCCACTCGTGCTGGCCAGACAACCCAGACGGTGTAAGCAAGCCGATACTGAATGGTATCGACTTGTTCCTACAGCACCACGAGAGCGACTACCGCATTGACCATTTTGCATCGTCGCTGGCACTTATTGACCCAAGGGAAGTGCAGCGCAAGGCCAACGCGTTTTACGGCCAGATGGACAGTCGCTCGTTTACCCGTCCATATTGCATCTACGTGCAGCTTGTGACCATCTACAACCGTGGCTTGCGTAACAAGCTGATTCCGGCAACGCCTAACGCATAGCCGTCAACCAACCAACCCAACCGAGCGTCCCGTCCGCTGCGTCCGTCGCACTTCGGTGACCGCCAATGCAGAGCAGCCATGGCAAGCCGCGATGACACTGGCGCAAGAACCGTCGAAAGGCGATGCGGCCAACCATACTTACTCCTTTCTATATATGGATTCACCTCCTTCTCTACCGCACAGCGAAAGACCCGCACCTGACGGCGGCGGGCGTGGCGAAGGGGACGCTTGGCTGAAAGAGCAGCCCAACCAGTGTGCCGTGGCACTTCGGTGACGCGCGTTTTCATGGTGTCGCGCCAAGAACCGTCGAAAGGCGAAGGACAAGTCTGTCGTCCCTTCAGATGTTCGCCTGATGGCTGCGACACACCGATTGGGTTGCTCTTAGAGAAGAAAGGAACCAGTCATGACCCACAAGCAGCGCAAGGCTCTGGCCCGCCACAAGGCCATCGTGCGCAAGCGCAACATCCGCATCAACAACCTCAAGTTCAACCCCGCGCCGTACATCCCCGGTCGCTCCCGCAGCTACCACCTGTACTACCTCTAGGGCGATGCCGGAAGAGATTAGGCCGCTCGCCGTCTACACGGTCGCGCAGGTGGCCGCGCTCGTCCATTCGGATCGTCGGCTCATCTGGTCTGCGCTTGACGCTGGCGAGCTGCGGTCGTTCGTGCCGAACGGATGCTCGCGCGGCCATCGCATCTTGGGTCAGTGGGTGCTTGACTGGCTCGAAAAAGCATCGACGCTCGGCAAGGGTGGGAGCCAGCCGAGCGCCTGAGAGAGAACAGAGCGCGTATCCAAGCGCTCAACACTGAAAGGATACCAGACATGCGTGAAGAGACGTTGGACATCGCGCTGCCGTTGGCGGCGCTGTTCCTCTTCGCTGGCGGGTGGAAGCTGCTCGTCGTACCAATCTGCAAGCTGATGGGGTGGTCGTAGTGCGTACCTCGATGGACGCGCTCGACTACCACACCGCACTGAACATGGCGATGGAGCGCAAGGCGGGCAAGAGCTGGGAGCAGATTGCAAAGCGCTTCCTGTTCGAGAGCGCGGAGGAAGCGAAGAGCGCCTACTTCCGCTGGCAGCATCGGAACAACATCAAGGTGGTGGACTAATGGACAACGACATGGTCGAGATAAAGGCCGAACTTATGCTCGTGGGCGTCCTTGCTCACGCAAAGAAGAGCGAGTTCAGTGCGAAGGTGTTTGAGGCGGTTAATAACCATGCAAGCTCAGAGCTGCTTGTCGCAGGACTCAGCGAGGAAGCCATTCGCGGCTACATCACTGGCATTTTGACGGCGATCAGGGCTATCGACGGCGAGGACGCGCTTGAGCTGTTCCGCGAGTTCTCAGACGGCTTGGAAGAGGCGTCTCGCAAGACCCTGCAAGATGACTTCCGCGAGCAGGTCGAGCACTACAGCGAGACGGGCGAGGACTAGTGGACGAACAGACCATGCAGTCCATCATGGCCGACCTAGAGCGCGGTCGCTCGTGGGACTACATCGCAAGGCAGTATGGGCTTGGCAACGACGCTCACGCTCGCAGGGTCGTTCGCGAGTGGCAGCGTAAGAAGAAAGGTGGGAAACAATGTCAGACAACGTAAAGATTTCCGCGCTTGAGCTTGAGAACGTCAAGCGCATCAAGGCAATCCAGCTCGTGCCGACCGAGAACGGCCTTACGGTCATCGGCGGTCGCAACGCACAGGGCAAGTCGAGCGTGCTCGACGCTATCGCTTGGGCTCTCGGCGGCAACAGGATGAAGCCGCAAGCGCCCAACCGTGACGGTGCAGAAAGCCCCGCGTCGATTCATATCGAGCTGAGTAACGGCCTCATCGTCGAGCGCAAGGGCAAGAACGCCGCGCTCAAGGTCACCGACTCTCGCGGCCTGAAGGGAGGTCAGGCGCTTCTCGACGAGTTCGTCGGGCAGCTGGCGCTCGACCTTCCGCGATTCATGGTCGCGTCCGACAAGGAGCGGGCTGACTACCTGCTCGGCATCCTTGGCGTGTCCGACGAGTTGAGCCGCATCGACGGCGACATTCAGAAGGCCTACGACGAGCGACGCTGGGTCGGTCAGGACGCAGACCGCAAGGCAAAGGCCGCTGAGGACATGGCCTACTACGCCGACGCGCCAGCCGAGACGGTGTCAATCTCCGAGCTTTCGGCGCAGCTTCAGAGGGCGATGGCCTTCAACTCCGAGAACGCGGCTGCTCGCGACAAGGTCAACCGCATGTACGACGAGCTTATGCGCACCGAGCGCGAGATTAAAGAGTTGACCGCGAAGCTCGACGCGCTCACCCTGAAGCACAACGAGCACATCGTCACGTATAACGCCGAGGCCGAGCGCGTCCATGGGCTCGTTGACGTTGACACCACGCACATCGAGAAGGCAATCTCCGAGGCCGAGGACACCAACGCCAAGGTTCGCGCCAACCAGCGCAAGGCCGACGCGCAGCGTGACGCGGAGCAGCTTGCCGAGTCCCGTGACGCGCTCACCAAGAAGCTCGACGCTCTGAGGGTCGAGCGCGTGGCGCTGCTCGACAACGCTGGCATGCCGCTCTCTGGAATGTCGGTCGACGGCGGCGTGCTCTCCTACAACGGCCACGTGTGGAGCGACATGAGTGGCGCGGAGCAGCTTCGCGTTGCCACGGCAATCGTCCGCGCGACCAAGCCGGAGTGCGGGTTCGTGCTCGTGGACAAGTTGGAGCAGTTTGACACGCAGCAGCTCGCCGAGTTCGCCACGTGGTGCGAGGGACAGGGCTTGCAGGTCATCGGCACGCGCGTCGCGACGGATGACAGCTGCACCGTGATCATCGAGGACGGCAGCATCGTCGGTCAGGAGGTGAGTCAGTAATGGCGGAGGAACTTGGGATGGTGCTCACATCGGAGCTCAACCGACCGAGCGTCATGGAGGCGCTTCCGAGCAACTTCAACCGAGCGAGGTTCATCCAGAACACGGTCGCGCTCGTGCAGAGCAACGAAGACCTCTCGCGCATGCCGCAGGCCAAGCTCGTCCCCGCCCTGATGAAGGGTGCCTACCTTGGTCTCGACTTCTTCAATGGCGAGTGCTACGCGATTCCCTATGGGCAGCAGGTTCAGTTCATGCCTAGCTACAAAGGCATGGTTAAGCTGGCGAAGAACTTCTCGAAGCGCCCGCTCACCGACATCTACGCTCACGTCGTTCGCGACGGTGACGAGTTCGAGACTGGCATGGACGGCGGTCAGGAGTACGTTCGCTTCAAGCCCAAGACCTTCAGCGACGCGCCCATCATCGGTGCCTTCGCGGTCGCGCAGTACGTCGACGGCGGCATCAAGGTCGAGACGATGAGCAAGGCGCAGCTCGACGCGGCGAAGCGCGTGAGCAAGGCGCAGAGCGGCACGGCTTGGAAGTTTTTTCCCGAAGAAATGTATCGGAAAGTAGTAATCCGCCGCCTGTGCAAGGGCATCGACCTGAACATGGAGACCGTCGAGCAGGCCCGCATCATGCAGGACGATGACGCAATCGAGGCGGAGGTGACCGAGGTTGACAACCCCTTTGGAGACTAGCGAGCAGTACTACGGCAGGCAGGCCAACTTCGAGTTCATGAGCGCGTCGCAGCTCAAAGCCTTCATCGGCACCCCTGGCATCAGGGCTTGCGAGGAACGCGCCGTAGCCGAGCTGAACGGGCAGTACGTCCGTCCCGCGAGCAACGCGCTCACCATCGGCAGCTATGTCGACGTGATGCTCACCGGAACCGAGGACGAGCAGCACGCCTTTCGCGAGTCGCATCCCGAGATGATTAGCTCGCGCGGCGCGACCAAGGGTCAGCTCAAGTCCGAGTACCGCAGCGTCAACGACATGGTCGCGCGTGCCTTCGAGGACGAGGCCAACGGTGGCATCTTCATGAGGGCGCTGCGCGGCGAGAAGCAGAAGGTCGTGACGGGCGAGATTCACGGCCACAAGTTCAAGGGCCGCATCGACGTTCTCGGCGATGGCTTCATCACCGACCTCAAGACGGTCGAGAACGTCAACAAGCGCTACTACAACGAGGGCTGGTGGGACTTCATCAGCTGGTGGGGCTATGACCTTCAGGGTGCCATCTATCAGGAGCTTGTGTGGCAGATGACTGGCAGGCGGCTCCCGTTCTACATCAACGCGCTCTCCAAGCAGACACCGTGCGACATCGACCTGATTCAGGTGCCGCAGGACAGGCTCGACGAGGCGATGGCGAGGGTGACGCCGAGCGCTTTGGATCGCATCGCGGCGCTCAAGAGCGGCGAGCTGAAGCCTACGAGGTGTGAGCATTGCGACTGGTGTCGCATGACAAAGGTTATCCGACAACCAAGGATTTTGGAGGTAGTGTAATGGCAGACGAGCAGATGTTGGAGCTTGGGCAGACTATCAAGGACGAGCCCTCATTTAGCGCACCCGAGGGTGACTACCGCTTCTTCGTCAAGAGCTGGGACGTGTCGATGTTCCAGCCTCGCGACGAGAACAGCAAGATTCCGCCATGCAAGCAGGTCGACGTGACCCTGCTCATCCCGTACCGCGACGAGATGGGCAACGTGGTGTACGGCCAGAAGGTCGAGCACTTCAAGCTGCTGGCGCGCCTGAAGTTCGTCATCACCAAGTTCTTCATCGCTTGCGGCATCGGCAAGAGCGGCGACGAGTTCACGCTGGACTTCGACCAGTGCATCGGCAAGGTCGGCACCTGCAAGGTTCAGCAACAGGTGGGCAGCAACGGCAACCTGTACGCGAGCATCGACGAGTTCTACGCTCCCGATGTCGCTCCGCAGGTCAGCATGAACGACGGCCTCTCATTCATGGAGCCGACGCCGCAGCAGCAGCCGAGGCCCATGCAGCCGCAGCAGCAGCCCATGGGCTACGGATATGGCTACTAGGCAGCTCAGACCCTACCAACAGGAGGCCGTCGCGGCAGTCCATTCCCACTGGCAGGAGTGGGACAAGGAGCTGCTGGTCTGCGCAACAGGCACAGGCAAGACGGTCATGGCAAAGCAGATCGTGGAAGACCGACTCAGTAACGGGTCGGTCTTCTTCTTGGCGCATCGTGACGAGCTGATAGAGCAGGCACGCTCGACGTTCGGCGGCGCTGGCAAGGTCAAGGGTTCCGAGACTGACATACAGCCAATCACGGTCGGAAGCGTGCAGACGCTCATCAACCGTCCTCGATACGACGGGTTCAAGACGCTCATCATCGACGAGGCGCATCACGCGGTATCGGACAGCTACCAACGCATCCTCGCGCAGTACCCAGACGCGAAGGTGCTCGGCTTGACTGCAACGCCAGACCGCAAAGGCCTTGGCAAGGTGTTCGAGGGTATTGCCTATGAGTACGGGCTTCGACGCGCCGTGCAGGAAGGCTACTTATCGCCGATAGTCGCTAGGACAATCCCAATCGACATCGACCTCACAAATGTTAAGACCAGGGTCGGTGACTTCGAGGTCACTGGCTTGGTCGAGGCGTTGGAACCCTATCTTCCTGAGATTGCCAAGTCGATGGCAGAGTACGCGATGGACAGGAAGACCATCGTGTTCTTGCCTTTGGTCAGGATGGCTCAGGAGTTCGCTGGGATGCTGAGAAGCTACGGCTTCGACGCTCAGGAGGTCAATGGGCAATCGCAAGACCGCAAGGAGAAGCTGGAATGGTTCTCTCACGCTGGCAAGGGCGCGGTCATGTGCAACGCGATGCTCTTGACCGAGGGCTACGACTGCCCAGACGTTGATTGCGTCGTGGTGCTCAGGCCGACCAAGGTGAGAAGCCTCTACAGCCAGATGATTGGGCGTGGGACGAGGCTGGCCCCCAACAAGAGTGACTGCCTTATCCTCGACTTCCTGTGGCTCTCGACCAAGCACGATCTGTGCAGGCCAGCGTCTCTCATCACGGGCAATGACGAGGATGCCCAGAAGGTGTCCGAGAAGGCCGTGGAGGAAGAGCTTGAGCTGTTCGACGCGCTCACCGACGTTGAGGAACAGCGCAGGAACGCGCTCGCCGATGCCATCCGAGCCAACTCGAAGCGAAAGGCGAGGTTGGTCGACCCGTTGACGTTCTTCGTGGACGTGAACGAGCAGGCATTGCTCGACTACGCGCCGGAGTTCCCATGGGAGCAGGAGCCAGCGACCGAGAAGCAGATGAAGCTCATCGAGGGCGCGGGCATCGACACGACTGGCATGTGCAAGGGGCAGGCATCCAAGGTTATCGACGCCATCTTCCGTCGCAGGGACGCAGGATTGGCAACCGCCAAGCAGATGAGGATGTTGGAGCAGAAGGGCTTCCAGAACGTAGGGCTTTGGACGTTCAAGCAGGCCAGCGACATGATGAACAGGCTGGCGAAGAACCGCTGGCGGGTTCCGTACGACATCAACCCAGCGACCTACGTGCCAGCATAAGGAGCAAGCATGATTCACAACGTAACCATCCCGTTCTCGTTCGACACCTCGCCCATCGAGGCGCAGGTCGCGCAGTTCGGCGAGGACGAGGCCAAGAAGGCCATCCGAGAGGCTGTGATGGACGGCCTTCTCTCCGTACTACCTGGCAAAGACAGGGGCTATTACCGCAACCCGAAGCCCAACAACGACAAAGAGATTGACTGGAAGGCGTACGTCGACGAGCGTATGGACGCTTGGATTGACGCCCACATGGAAGACATCGTCGACGAGGCCGCTCTGCTGATGGCGATGAGGGCTGGGCGCGGCAAGAAGTGGCGCGAAGTCCTCGACGAGCTGAAAGCGGAGCGTGATGCCGAGTGAGCCAAGCCGAGGACGTAGACCGCATGTGCGCTGGCTCTGAGCCAGCAAAGAACGGCCTAGAGGAACGTCTGGACATGATAGTCGCGCAGCTGTCCGTCATCGCGTTGGAACTGAACAAGCTGAACGAGAGGCTTCAATGGATGCGCTGACCGACAAGCTCTCCTACATCCCGTCCGACGACTACGACACGTGGCTCACGGTCGGCATGGCGCTCAAGCACGAGGGCTACGGCTGGGAGGTCTGGGACGATTGGAGCCGCAGTTCCCCCAAGTACCAAGAGGGCGTCTGCGAGCGCAAGTGGCGCAGCTTCAACGAGCAGAACGCTGGCGATCCCGCCACGGGCGGCACAATCGACCATCTGGCGAGGCTCAACGGCTGGTCTGATGACTACGGCGAGGAACTGATTCTCGGGCAGACCATCAAGGACGCGTCTCCCACGCGAGACTACGTCTTCGTGGACAAGACAACCGAGAGGGAGAACCTTCCAGAGTTCGACAAGGACAAGTACGACCCGAGGGCTGACGCTTTGGCGTACCTCAATGGGATGTTCGAGGAAGACGAGTACATCGGCTTCAACGGAGAGTTCTCCCGCAAGGACGATAGGCTCGTGCCAACGGTCAACGCGCACAGCTTCACGGCTGGCATGGTCGCGAGGGACGTTGAGAGCGGCCCGATGAAGAAGGCTGGCGTCTCAGACCTGAACGCTCAGGCCGTGCGCGAGGCCTTCGGCGTCAAGGGCGATGACGGCTGCTACGTCCGCATCAACCCGCTCGACGGCCACGGTGACGGCAACTCGAACGTGACGAGGTTCGCCAACGCGCTCATCGAGTCCGACAAGGATGACATCGAGACGCAATACGCCATCTACCGCAAGCTGGAACTGCCAATCCGCTTCCTAGTCCACAGCGGCCACCATTCGCTGCATGCCATCGTCAAGGTCGACGCCCTGAACATCGGCGAGTACCGAGAGCGGGTGACCTTCCTCTACGCGTTCTGCTCGAAGAACGGGCTGCACGTGGACGAGGCGAACAAGAACCCGTCGCGCTACAGCCGCATGCCAGGAGTCAAGCGCGGGGAAGAGTGGCAGCGAATCGTCGCTCGTGACATCGGCAAGCGCTCGTGGGACGAGTGGCGCGAGTGGGTCGAGGAAGAGAACGACACGCTTCCCGAGGAAGAGCCGCTTGGAGACCTCAGCGACATCCCAGACCTAGCGCCCGAGCTAATCGGTGGCCTTCTGCGAGAGGGTCACAAGATGCTCCTTGCCGCGCCTTCCAAGGCTGGCAAGAGCTTCCTGCTCATGGAGCTGGCCGTCTGCATCGCCGAGGGCAAGCCTTGGCTCGGACACGGCGTCACGCGCGGCAAGGTGCTCTACGTGAACTTGGAGCTTGACGGCATCAGCTGCAAGCACAGGTTCAGGGACATCTACGACGCGATGGGCGGCGGCACACACGGCGGTGACGTGCTGGTGCTCAACCTGCGAGGAAGGTCTGTTCCGCTCGACAAGCTGGCCCCGACGCTGATTCGGCGCTACAAGGATCGCGGCCTGAAGGCCATGATTATCGACCCCATCTACAAGGTCATCACGGGTGACGAGAACGCGGCGAGCGACATGGCGCTGTTCTGCAACCTGTTCGACTCCATCGCGACGGAGTGCGGCTGCGCGATGGTCTACAGCCACCACTTCTCGAAGGGCGCGGCGTCCAAGTACGGCAACGCGGCAGACCGCGCGAGCGGTTCGGGCGTGTTCAGCCGAGACCCAGACGCAATCCTCGCGATGAGCGAGCTGAAGGTGGACGAGGGCAAGGTGAACACCTACAGGGAGGTAAGGAGCGGCACGGTCACACCGACTGGCTGGCGCGTTTCCGCGACCCTGCGAGAGTTCCCGACACCGCCAGACTTCGACGTGTGGTTCGACTGGCCGCTGCACGTTCCCGACGAAGCGAGGATACTCGCCTCGACGAGCGACGTTGGCGAACAAGGCGTGGCCAAGGGGCAGCGTCGCAAGGTAGACCATGTGGAGGAACTTGAGACGCAGTTCGAGATGGAGACCGACGTGTCGCGTGACAACGCCATCGCGACCGAAGACCTCATGGCGGTCACTGGCTTCAGCCCATCCGTCATGAAGGACACGGTTACCAAGAGCGACAAGCTGATGGCGGCGACGGTGCTCACACCCGACGCTGGGCCAGTGAGGGTCGTGACCGTCAACGGAACCGAGTGCATCACGTACGGAAGGCGCGAGTACGTACCCAAGAGAAGCAAGGCCGGAAGCGTCATGAAGAACCGCGACTGGCTCCTGAAGGGAGGCCAGACGAGCCTATGAGTTATGAGATACGAAACCCCCTATAAGGGGAATAACTCAGACTCATAACTCACGACCAATCCAACAGACGGACGGAGATGGGAGGGGAGGGGCTTGATGCCCCCCTCCCCATCCCCTGTCCTGTCTGGTGTCTTGGAGATTGGGATTTTGAAACCGAACAACGCAACTGAAGACTGGGAGCAGGCGCAGCTCGTCCAGTGGGCTCGCCACTTCTCGTGGGGGCAGCTCCTATTCCACATCCCGAACGAGAACCACCATCACGACACGCCGCTCGGAGTGAGGTCGGGCGTGCCAGACCTGATGCTTCCCGTGCCGATGGACGGCAAGCATGGCATGTTCATAGAGATGAAGAGAGCCAAGGGTGGGAGGTTGAGCGAGTCGCAGAAGAAGTGGCTCACGTGGCTCAACGAGCTTGGCTACGTCGCCGTATGCTGCCATGGCTGGCTTGAGGCAAGGGAAGCGATAGAGAAGTACATGCACATAGAGAGAGAAAACGAACAATGATTACCTACCACATCGACCTGAAGTTCATACAGCCCGTGCTCGGAACCGCGAGCAGCAACCCCCGCATCCACGAGCAATTCATCGCCTCGAAGGCACCCGACGCGCCGTCACTCAAGGAAGAGGTCGCAGCTCTCGGAGTCGAGGAAGTCGAGCAGCGCGGAACGACGGTGTTCCCCAAGACCAAGGACGGACAGCCCTTCCTCTGGGATTACATGATCAAGGGCTTTATGAAAGACGCATGCAAGAGCATGCGCGACGCTGACGGAAGCACCTCAGCAGGGCTTGTGGCCTACAAGACCAAGATTGACACGCTCATCTTCCCGTCACCGAGAAACATCAAGCTGAACATGCCAGAGGGCAGCGGAATCCGCGTGCTTGAGC
>Ga0326512_10002440_pt1 | contig 13792 bp, 18 predicted proteins | sample 1_2617_0518_D_FD_203652 | JGI IMG/M metagenome (GOLD analysis project Ga0326512, IMG submission 203652) | Bovine rumen microbial communities from UC Davis, California, United States - 1_2617_0518 | ecosystem: Host-associated > Mammals > Digestive system > Stomach > Rumen | place: USA... | reverse complement strand
CTAACTGGCGTTTTGTCTGTCAGATTACAGGCATACCGGAACGGACTATGCAGAACTGGTTAAGAGGTGATAGAAAACCGGCACCATATATGATAGGATTGATACAGGCTAAAATTGATGCAGAAATGCAACTCTTAACAAATCGGTTTGTATTAGACGGAGATCCTACTATATTTAATCAAATGAGGTGATTATATGTCATGGTATTACAATATAACATCATCAAATCCCGGTATGACCAAGGCACAAATGAAACAAAATGTTGATGAATTTGTTTCATATTTTAATGGTTATATGACATCAGCTGCAATGGCCGGTATTTTGGGGAACATGCAGCATGAATCATTTTTGAATCCGGGCCAACAGGAGATTGGAAAAGGCGGATCCAGTAAATATGGATATGGTCTTATCCAATGGACACCGGGCAGCACTCTGCAGGCATGGTTATCTGCCAGGAATTATAATTGGTATGATGGCACAGGCCAGCTATACCGGATCAAGTGTGAGGGAGAACGGACCGACGGTGCATCCGGGTGCTGGTTAAAAACTTCCAATTATAACTATACTTGGACACAGTTTTGCCAATTAACTGATCCTGCAGAGGCTTGCAAGGCATATCTTGCAGAGCGTGAGCGTGCAGGGGTTGCAGCTTTAACCCAGCGTCTACAGTATACTGCAGAATGGTATGATTATATAGTAAACGCCGTAGATCCTCTGGATCCGTTACCGACTCCGCCAACACCGGATCCAAGGCCACAGGATATACCCTTTTGGTATGGAGGCGTAAGAGATCTACAAAGAAGGGGGATAATATCAAATGGAAAGTTATGAATCACTCCGTAAAGAATATATAAAACTAGCCAAAAGAGCGGACCAGCAGTTAGTTAGACTTGAGGCCCTATCACATGAGGCCCATTTTAGGGAGGTATTATCATGGGCATATGGTAGGGCAGCACATAACATAGAATCATGGGAAGGTAAAAAGACAGGACCTGCAGAACGTCCGAGATTTAACCGGAATATCCCTGATAATATGAAGGAACTAAAGCAAAGACTTACGGATGTTGAACAGTTTTTGAACAGTTCAACCAACACAAAAAGGAAGATAATTGATCTGTATAAAAGAAGGGTTGAAACAATAAATAAAAACATGGAAACAGATTTAACCTGGAAAGAGTTTGCAGATCTGACCGAATCCGGGGTTTTTGATGAAATGAAAGAGGACTATGGATCCTCAACAACTTTTGATGTAATAGCCGAATTGCAGTACAAAAGAGATAAATTCAAAGATTTAGTAAAGCGTGAACGTGAACGCCGGGTTGATATATCAAAAGAACTGGATAAGATCGGTGATTATAATATAGTAATGAAGGATGCCATACAAAAGGAACTTGATAAACATGGTCTAACCTTATTGGATATGATATGAACATCTTACAAAAGCGCACACAACTAATACAATCACATACATACCAACAAATTGAATATTCCCAATATGATTACAAGATCCTGCAGGATATCCCGGTTAAGCGTGAACAGGGAAAACGGCGCAGGGAATATAATGATATTATCATAATGGGTGATACGGAAACCAGCAAGAAATACAATGATGGTCGGATATATGACAATCATGTATGTGCATGGTCTATTTCTATGCGTTCACATGGTCACAACCTTGCAACATTATATGGAAGAAAACCCTCCGAAATGGTCGATTGTATAAACCGGATCCGGGAGGCCCTGCAGGGTGAGTATACATTTATATATTTTCACAATTTAGCATATGATTGGGTTTTTCTCCGTAAATTCTACATAAAGGAATGGGGACCGCCTGACCAGCAGCTTAATGTAAAATCACATTATCCTATCAATATTGTATTTGATAATGGTCTTATATTCCGTGATTCTCTGATTCTTGCCCAGGTAAAGCTTGAAAAATGGGCAGCAGATTATAATGTAGAACATCAAAAGGCCGTAGGAAAATGGGATTATGACAAGATAAGAAACCAAGATACACCCTTAACACCTGATGAGATCCTTTATGTATGTAATGATACCCTTGCAGGGGTTGAATGCATAGAGGCCCTGATGCTGGAATTAAATAAGAAGATATTTTCTATACCTTATACCGCCACAGGAATACCCAGGGATATAACCAGGAAGATCGGAAAGAAACACCACGCACATGATAGATTTAAGGGCATGTGTTTATCATGGGAATATCTTTTAAGGTGTGAACAGGCCTATCATGGGGGATATGTTCATGCCAACCGGCATTATTTAAGCAGGGTTTTAGATGAAGAAACAGACGGACTAATACAATGTTATGATTTTGCATCCAGTTATCCTTTTATTATGTTGTGTTTTCCCATGCCTATGGAAAAATTCACGCCACTGGATAAAAATTACGGATCCAGTGAGATAATAGCTGCATCAGATAAATATGCTTTTATTTTTAAACTGATCCTGATAAATCCCCGGTTAAAATCTGATGATATTGTTATGCCGGTATTGCAATATTATAAATGCACCAGGATCCTTAATCCCATTATTGACAATGGCCGTGTGCTTAAAGCTGATTATCTTGAAATTGAAATAACAGAGATTGACCTAAAATTGATCCTGCAGGAGTATGATTTTGACCAGCACATATGCACTGATATCATATATGCCAAAAAGGGATTATTACCTAAATGGTATAGGGATTATGTATGGGAATGTTTCGGATACAAAACAACACTAAAAGGCGGTGATCCGGTCAAGTATGCACTTTCAAAGGGTAAAATCAATAGCTTATATGGTATGTGTGTGCAACATCCGGTGAAACCTACCATAGAAGAAAATTATAAAACCGGAGAATATGAAGAAGTAAAAGGCCAGGATCTTGAAGGTGAATACAACAAATACTGCAAGAGGTTCACAACAATATTACCATATCAATGGGGTGTATATGTGACGGCATATGCCCAGGAGAATCTTTTCAAGTTAGGGGCATGTGTAGATACCTGGATATATTCAGATACTGATAGTTGTTATGGCATAGGATGGGATGAAAAGAAGGTACAAGAATATAATAACAACTGTATTGAAATGCTCAAAAAGGCCGGATATAATGGAATTGAACACAATGGACGGATGTATTATCCCGGCGTTGCAGAGCATGAAACAGGAAAAGATGATTATACAGAATTTGTCACGCTGGGGGCAAAAAGATATTGTGGTAGAAATGCAGAAACAGGTAAGTTAAAAATAACAGTGGCCGGTGTACCTAAAAAGAATGGGGCCTTGTGTCTTAAAGATGATATCAGGAATTTTAAAAAGGGCATGATCTTCCCCGGAACCATTACAGGAAAGAAAACCCATACATATTTATATAAGGAAGAAATTTATATAGATCCTGCAGGAAATGAAACCGGGGACAGTATTGACCTGTCACCATGTGATTATTTATTGAATGCAGAGAATGATATAAAATTGGAGGATATCTTACATGAACAGATCACAATGCAAGTCTACGATGAAGAATGACATATATTATAATATCTCTGATGACATCAGATCGGACCGTTGGTGTTATATCGTCATCGGAGGCCGTTCAACCGGTAAGACCTATGGTGCATTAAAAATGTGCATGGATCTAAAGAAAAAGTTTGTATTCTTAAAGAGGACCATTGATGATGTAAAGCTGCTATGCAATAGAGGCCGATTATCTGAATACAATATAGACTTATCCCCATTTAAGCCTATAAACAGAGATACCGGATCTAATATTCAGGCCCAACTTATAAGTGCTAATGGTATCGGCGGATTTTGGCAGCATGATGATGCTAACCAGCCTATAGGCCAACCCATTGGATATGTATTAGCATTATCTGCAGTTCAAAAATTCAAAGGCTTTGACCTGTCAGAGTGTGATTATATCATCTTTGATGAGTTCATCCCTCAACCCTGGGAGCGTGTAAGTAAAAAAGAGGGTGAACAGGTCATGGATCTATATAAAACGGTATCAAGGGACAGAGAGATTAGAGGCCGGGAACCGTTAAAGCTGATATGCCTTGCCAATGCCGTTAGCATATCCAACCCCATGTGTAATATTTTGGAAATCACAGATATCATTGCTGATATGTCATTAAAAGGGATAGACGGTTATACAATAGATGGTGTTTTTATCCGAATCCTGCAAAGTAATGATTTTAAACAGGAGGAAGAAAAAAGCATCATATATCAGAGGATGGCCCACACGTCATGGGGCAGAATGGCCTTAAACAATGAATTTGCATATGATGATTTTTCTGCAGTAGGCAATGTTAATCTAAAAGGATATAGATGCATATGCCGGATCCAGTACAAAACAGATCATTGGTATGTATATAGGAAGGGCCGGAAATATTTTATAACATCCAGCGCCAGTACAAAATACAAAAAGGATTATAACTTAAACATTGAGAACGACCAAAAGTTGTTTAACATAGAGCAACGTCTTGATATCAAAGAGGCCTGCATCAATAAAGATGTGGTTTTTCAGACTTATACCATGTATGATGTAATTATGAACTATATAAAATATTTTAAGATATAAGGAGGTCAAAATGATAAGCATATGGGATTTTATAAAATTTTACGCTGCCCTGATCGGAGTTGCTGCAGGGGCAATCTTTGGAAGGATGGACGGATTCATGTTTGCGCTGGTAGCGTTTGTTGTGATTGATTATATCACCGGGGTGCTGGTAGCAATCTATAAGAAGAAACTATCCAGTGAGGTAGGATTCAAGGGTATCATCAAGAAGGTATGTATTTTTATCCTGGTTGCCGTTGGGAATATCTTCGATATGTATGTTATGGAATCAGGTGCATGTGTCCGGACTTCTATTATCTTTTTCTATATTGCCAATGAGGGCATCAGCATATTGGAGAACGTATCAAGATTAAATGTGCCTATACCCTCAAAACTCAAAGAAGTATTAGAACAATTAAAAGAAGATAAAAAGGGTTGACATACTCAATGAAGTGTTATAATATACTCATTGGGAACGTTAATTGATTCCGGTAGGGCCGGGAAGGAAAAGCGCATGGAAACAATCATAATTATGGCACAGGCACTTGCCAAGGCATCACTACTTGAAATACTCCGTTTAGATATCCAATATAATAGGATAGATGATGAAATGTCCGCTTTATGTGTATTAGGCAGTTTATCATTTGAGGATACAGAAATTGAGTATATCATTCATGAGAATGGCACAGTTCAAAAGAGGGAGGAAGGCGTATGTTGACCGCAAAATTCTTTGATGTAGTTGAATATTCCAGGTTAATGACAGGCCGTAACATGTGGTCAGATATGCTGGAAATGGATCTTGTTTATATCATATGTGGGTGGGAGGAATAAATGAAACCAATCATAGACATATCAAAACACAACGGCATAATAGAATGGGACAGGGTAAAGTCACAGATCGAAGGAGCAATACTCCGCATAGGTTACCGGGGATATAATAAGACCGGATCCCTGCATAAAGATCCAACCTTTTTAGATAATGACAAAATGTGTGAGGCCTACCATATACCCAGGGAGTTTTATTTCTTCCCTACTGATATTACAGAGCATGAATGCATAGAGACTTCTATATGGATCCTTAACCAGTTAAAGAAATATGGCTACATGCCCATAACTTTATGGCTTGATTCAGAATTTTCCAATGATTCAAGAACAGGAAGATCCGACACATTGACAAAGGACACCAGGACACAGATGCTGTTATCTGTCCGTCAGAAGATCCATGCTATATGCCCGGATTGGAAGATTGGTATATATGCATCACAATCATGGTTTTATGACCATCTAAACCTGGGTATTTTATATCAAAAGAATGTGCCACTATGGGTCGCACGTTGGGGAAACACTCCGCCTGATGTTATGGCAGATATATGGCAGTATAGCAGCAGGGGAGTGATAGAAGGTATAAACGGATGGGTTGATCTTTCAACCAGGAACATTCCGATTATATAGAACTGTAAACGCAACTATAAAAGATTGGAGGAAAAGAAAATGGCAGTTGCAAGAAAAAAGGACAAGGAAACTAATAACACGCACACCTATACCATAGAGGTATTAAGGGCAAAAGAGCTTGATTCCGGTGATATCGCACTGGATCTGATAGTTAATGGTGTATTAATCTATGGTGCATTCTATGTGACCCGGGAGGTTGATGGTAAGGAAACATCCTTCCTCTCATTCCCCAGCAGGAAGGGCAGCGATGGAAAGTATTATAAGTATGTGTACTTCCCCATGAATGGTGCCCAGCTTGCGCAGCTTGAGAAAGATATAGAGGCAGCAATATGATAACAATAGAAGATGGAAAAGGCCTGATCCATGTATTCAATACCGATTTTCTAAAGGAAATTGAATTTACAAAGGGCGGTATTAACATTATAATGAAAGATGGTAGATCAGATAAGGTTTTTCTTAAGGCAAAGAGAATCCGGTTTTCTTGATCGCATTCACCTACATGGGGTCCGGCAGGTTAGCGCTATCCTGCCGGGCCTTTGTTGAAAGAGAGGAATAAGTAATGACAAAAGAACAGGCAGGTAATATTATCAAAGCAATGTCAACAGATAAAAATGCGTATGTAAGAGATTGTAATGCAAGGGCATCAAAAGAAGATGGCAAGATTATAGGTGCTGAATATATGTGGCAAAAATTACATGATATTTTAGCATTAGAGGTTAATTCACAAGATCCAGAGACGGAGGATGATATTTTAAAAGCAATCATGGATGATTGTAACAATCGCACAGGGTGTAAAGGTTGCAAGTATTTAAACACTGACACTGTTCGCTGCAAATTAGTGGGCGTGCCTAGTGAATGGGAGTTTGTTTAATGTATACTTTTGATATCATAACATTTGTGATATATTCTATATTGGGGGTCAGTTTCACGGCCCTGGGATTTATTTCTACTATATTATATAGGAGGTTGAAATAATGACATTAAAAACATGGTCTAACTTTTCCAAAAAGATCAACAGCACACTGCAGCCTACCGGACAGAGCCGGGATTATACAGTGTATCTGAAAGAAAATACATCAATTGAAAAGCCTGTTTTCATTCTTGGTACCGGAATAGATGCAGGGATAAATTATTGCCAGTGTTTTGGCAATTATTATTTTGTTGACGATATTGTGATGATATCTGCAGATCAGGTAGAAGTGCACTGCACACTTGATGTACTGGCCACACATAAGACGGCAATAGAGGGGTATAGTGCATATATAGAACGTTCTGCATCAGCATTCAATAATATGTTATCAGATCCTCTTGTTGGGGGGTCCCAGCGCATATTTAGAGAAGAAAGAGCATCACAATCCATTTTTGGAATCAATGAGGATTCATCGGGTGTTTATGTTCTTGGTGTGATAGGTGGTTATGGATCCGGCACAGGCGGAATATCATATTATTGCCTTGATGAGAATGAACTCGGTGATGCACTGGATTTCATGTTTACTGATGGCCACTATACCGACATATTAACTGATATGATGGTAAAATCTTTCTTTAATCCTTTTCAGTACATTGTATCTTTGCGCTGGTATCCATTAAATAAAGGGCCTTTTGGAACTCTTACATATACCAAAATAAAATATGGTTGGTGGGAAACTGCAAACACTTATGGAAAGATAAACAACATCACCTTGGTTGGTGCCGGGGATCTTACAATTCCGTCACCCGGATATGTTGATTTCAGATCTTATGATCCTAGATTTACCCAATACCTTGTTGAACTTCCAACAGTAGGATCAGTATATTTGGATCCATCAATATTAAATGAGGCGGGCATAACTGTCACAGTAGGATTATCATGTGATATCGCAACAGGCCAGACCACTGTAACCCTTGATAAATATGTTGGATCCCTTTTAAGAGGGCGGATAGGAAAATATCAAGGGCAGTTAGGTGCATCAATACCACTTGCGCAGGTAAATGGTGAAATGGGGTCCATTATTTCTAATGGCACAGCTTTAGGCGTTGGAATTGCATCCAAGAATCCTGCTGCTATAATAGGAAGTATCGGTGGTGTGGTTGGTTCATATAATCCGCCTCCGTCAATGTTGGGTAACTGGGGGAGCCGTTCAAGTTTTGCCAGCATGACAAGAACTGCAATAACTGTAAGATCCTATGAAACAACAGAAAATCCCACAGTGCATCACGGAAGGCCACTGAATGAAGTTAGAACAATCAACACATTAACCGGATATATTAAGTGTTCAAATGCATCCATTGCCCTTGCAGCACCGGACACGGAAACCCAGGCAGTTAATAATTATCTGAACAGTGGCTTTTATTATGAGTAATTGACTTTATATGAAACAAGTGTTATATAATATATAGGCCCCATTACCTATAGACCAACCCTGGCAACGGGGGATAGGTGGCTTGGTCAGCCGTCAAGGGGCCTATACGATAGGAGGATATATGAAATTTACTGATATAATCGACCTGGCAAAAGCCGGGTACTCACCAAAAGATATTAAGGACCTACTTGCCCTTGAGCCAAATTCCCATGAACAGGACCCCGGGCCGGAAGGAAAACCGGCCCCGGATCCACTCCCGGAAGATAAGGACAAGATTATTGAAGATCTGAAAAAACAGATTGCAGAAAACGAAAAGAAACTTGAAACCCCGGATGAACCGGAGCCGGATCCCAGGGATGCAGAAATTGAGGAACTCAAGAAAAAGATAGCTGCATTCCAGGCAGCGGAAACTAAAAAGGATATCAGCGGTAATACACAAAAGACCGATGATGAGATATTACAAGAAACTGTAAGAAAATTCATGTAAACGGAGGTTAAAACATGGCACGATCACTTACACCACAGGATGCATATAGCCTCATAAACCTTGTTGTAAAAGAGGCAACAGGCCAGAATGATTCTATCCAGGCCGTAGATGCATCATCTTTTGCCAGCGTAGGAGATTTCCTTATGGCACAGGGTACAGAAAATGTACTTAATGCACTGTCGAGGGTCCTTGGCCGTACTTTCATGGCAGTAAGGCCTTATGATGCAAAATTCAGAACTATCAATTCGCTCAATACAGATATGTATACCGAGAGAATGCGGAAGATTTCCTTCTATTCTAAAGATGCACAGGCATCAGGATGGTTTAATACAGATCTGTATACCCAGCATGCCAACACGCTGGATAACGGAGTTAATAGAGTTGTTAATGGATCCATACTCCCCATGGGCGGTCTTGGTACGATGTGGGAACAGAATCAGGCAATCCCCCTGGAGCTTAATTTCGCCGGCCGTGATGTTTGGGATGATTCCATAACAATTTATGAAAATCAGCTCAAGGTTGCTTTCCGTGGCCCTGATGAGTTTAATTCATTTGTAGCCGGTATCATGACTGAAAAGGGGAATGATATTGAATCACAGAAAGAGGCATTCAACCGTGCTTGTGTTCTGCAGATGATCGGCATGACAGTTGATATGAATCAGCCCGGATCATTGGTTGATCTTAAGACAGGATTCAATACAAAGTTTGGTACCAACTACACCAGTGCGCAGCTTTTGAGCACTTACCTTAAGGACTTCCTTGCATACTATGTATCTGTTATGAAAACTCTTTCAACACAGATGTCAGCAAGATCGAAAAAATTCCATTGGTCACCTGCAAAGACAGCAAACGGCGTAAGCTATTCACTGTTAAGGCATACACCCAGGGACAGACAGAGAGCGTTTATATATCAGCCCCTGTTAAATGATGCAGAGGCGCAGGTATTCTCACAGATCTTTAATCCCCAGTATCTTGATGTTGGACAGTATGAGGGTGTAGATTATTGGCAGAATATCAATGATCCGTCAGCAATAGATGTTTATCCTGCAATTCCTGATGTATCTACTCCTACCAACGGGCAGAAGAAGGGCAACAGGGTGCAGCTTGATAATGTTGTTGGTATGCTCTTTGATGAAGATGCAATGATGATCGACTATCAGATGGATTCCGCATATACAACGCCTATTGAGGCACGCAAGGGATATCATAATATATGGTATCACTTTGCAAAGAACATGATTACAGATCCTACAGAGAACTGCATAGTGTTCTATCTTGGTAATGATGCATAAAACAGTGAGGTAGTAATATGGGTTATTATCCCTTAAATTACAACTCAATAAATGCCTTGGCGGGGACCACAACCCCCGCCACTATCAAGGCATATAATAATCGAAGTTTTGCTTATTGGGAGCGAGCGCTATTTCAGCGAGCTGCAAGCACGATTGAAATTGGTTCACCCTGGACCGGTAAGGTTAAAGACTTCCTTTATTATTGTCTTTTTCGATTCGGATTCATAATTGTATCTGAAAATGACAGATTCGGGCAATTTTTCCAGCCTGGTACACTTTCGGGGTTTGATTTCTACTATCAGCCTACAAGGGCCATTATATCTAATCCTGCATATCATGCAGAACTTGATATTGGCAAGGATTGTGAAATATTGAAACTAACCCCCGACTATGCCGGAATATGGGATATAATATCATTTTTTGCTGCACAGTTGTCGGAATTGGACAATGCTATAAACATATCATTGGTTAATAACAAGTATGGTTTTATCCTTGGGGCACGTAACAAGCAGGCAGCACAGGCCATTAAAAAGGCCATGGATAAGATCAATGCCGGAGAACCCGCCGTGATATATGATATGGCCCTGCTTAATGATGATACTGATAAGGTTGAACCCTGGCAGGTTTGGGAAAGATCCAATTTGAAAGACACATACTTTACGCCGGAGCAGCTGCAGGACCGCATGACGATTTTGAACCAGTTTGACGCAGAAATTGGTATTCCTACCATTCCATATAATAAAAAGGAAAGAATGGTAACCAGTGAGGCGGAATCGAGACAGTATGATGCGGTATCACGTGTTACGGTATGGCTTGAAACAATGAAAGGATCCATAGAGGATATAAATAAATTATATCCGGGCCTTAATCTTGATGTATCATTGAGATATGATATCAAGGCAAACATGGATGGAGGTGCAGAAAATGAGCCACAGTAAACTTACTTTAATAGGCATGGCATCATATCTTGCATCCGAAGGTGTTGATCTGTTTGGTGATATGACCCTGCCGGAGGGAATAGATAAGGATTTACTTGTTAATACATTTCTGCAGCGTGGGGGAGAATTTGAAGTTATATATTCAGATCCTTATTTTCTCAAAACACAGATAGGTTATTGGTCAAGGAAGTGCAACAGGACTTTTGAAAAATGGGTTTATGTACTGAATCAGGACTATGAGCCATTGTATAACCTGGATGTTTTTGAAGAATGGGATGAAGAGCATAATTCCCTTAAAAACTTTAATGGATCCATTGCAAGAATCGGAGGCGGTAAAGATATCAATAATCTTACACAGACCAATGATCTAACAAGGACCGACGATCTGACAAGGACCAACGATCTGACAAGGACCGACGACCTGACAAGGACCGACGATCTGACCACGGCAACAAATACAGATGTAACCACAGAGAACACACGTTCTGCAATGGATGCAGCTACATACCAGCCGTATACAAAAGAACAGGTAACCGGATCTGATAATGATAATACGGTTACAAATACCGGAACTGTAGAAAATACCGGCACAGTTAAGGACACCGGAACAGTTAAGGACACCGGAACAGTTAAGGACACCGGAACAGTTAAAAATACCGGTGATGTAACAAGGGAAAATCATGAAACGGTCGGCACTGCTAATTCAGAGGATAGCCGGCTTACAGACTCCCATAGATCGCACAGATATGGGAATCAGGGCATAACAATGAGCCAGCAGATGTATATGGAGGAAATCAAGGTACAACGCTGGAACTTGTATGATAATATTACAGATCTTTTCCTGCAGGAATTTGTTATTCCTATATATGAATAGGAGGTAAAAATGCTACGTTATGGATTTATAAATGAATATCCCTATACAGACTTTCATGAGTTAAACCTTGATTGGATCCTTAAGATCGTAAAAGCAAACAAGGATAATATTGAAAATCTGTATGAAATATTCAATAAGTGGGCGGATTCCGCCGACAGGATCAAAGAATTATACCAGGCCATTGTATCGGGTAATTACCCTAAAGAACTGGAGGATTCTTTGATTAAATGGGTACAGGAGAATGCCATTGATATTGTTGGTGATATGGTTAATATGGTTTTCTTTGGATTAACTGATGATGGTTATTTTGTGGCCTATGTTCCATCCGGATGGGAAGATATCACTTTTGGGACTACTGGATATGATGACTTCCCTACCGGTATTGATTATGGCCACTTAACACTTACATACTAGGAGGTAAACAGATGGCAGTTAGACAGTATATAGGTGCTAGATATGTACCTAAATTTTCTGATGTTAATGATGGTGTATGGGATAATTCTTACTCATATGAGGCATTAACTATTGTTAAGCATGGAAACGATTATTATACATCAAAAATACCTGTACCTGTTGGTATAGATATTACTAACACACAATACTGGGTAAAGACCGGAGATTATAACGGAGCGATTGCCTTATTAAATACCCAGATTCAGGCTTTAGAAAATGCAAAAGTGAACAATATTAGTAACCGTACCTTCTTAATGATCGGTGATAGTTATGATGTAATAAACCCCAATTATTCATGGATTGATATTGCTATGTCTAAAATTGGAGCTGATCATTACTATAAGCGTAGCGCTGGAGGATATGGTTTTGCACCTGCTAGCGGAAATACCTGGCTATCATTATTGCAAAATAACCCTGTACCTAGCGAAGAAATTACTGATATTATAATTGGCGGCGGCGCTAATGATACTACTATATCAGAATCGACTCTATTAACAAGTATGAGAAGCTTCGATGATTATGTTAAAACTAATTATCCAAATTTGAAAAATATATATCTCGCTTATATGGGATGGAATCACTCAGCATCAAGTAATGCTAAAAACGATCAGATCTATGCTATGAGAGCATATCTATCCAATGCTAAAAAACTAGGATGGAAATTTTTAACAGGCGTAGAAAATGTATTAAAAAATCCATCTTATATACTTGCCGGTATAAGTGATAAATTGCACCCGAACCCTGACGGCGTTGTTCAGTTAGGGGAATGTGTTGCCCTTGCATTTAATACAGGATTTGCAAAAACATCATCAAGTTTTAATGCTGAATTTACTCTTAATAACACCCTTTTTGCCAATGGTGTATTCATCATTAGACAAACTTTGATTGATAATATTTTAGAAATCAAAACGCCTGACATTGCACTAACTACTATTGCAGATATACGAGGTTATTTTACCCTCGGTAGTTGTAACGATTTACTCACAGCCTTTAGTCAGAATAAATATTTTATGTGTGATATTGAATATAATAATAGGGTCTTGCCTGCAATAATATATTCATCAACGCCAAATGATATAAATATTTGGTTGAGAACACCAGAAACTATCCCAAGCGGTTCGACATTACATCTAATCGCTAATACCTACACTGAGTTATTATAATACACACTACTCATTTTGTGTCTACCGGCCATAAATATATGGCCGGTATTTTTATGCCCCGGATGCGCTGCAGCTTGTACTAGTTGCAATTTGATACAAGGTAAAAGATCATGTGTCCCTCGTCGGCCTGTCAGATCTTGTTGGTGTGTCCCGGTCAATCAGGATTGTGTGTCCCTCATCGGCCTGGATCCGGTCGGGGAGATCGGCGCTGGTCTCTGTTTTCTTCCTTACTATCA
>Ga0326512_10002438_pt1 | contig 13796 bp, 12 predicted proteins | sample 1_2617_0518_D_FD_203652 | JGI IMG/M metagenome (GOLD analysis project Ga0326512, IMG submission 203652) | Bovine rumen microbial communities from UC Davis, California, United States - 1_2617_0518 | ecosystem: Host-associated > Mammals > Digestive system > Stomach > Rumen | place: USA... | reverse complement strand
GAATTAATTCATTATCAATTCTTTTTACAAATTCAAATAACTGCTCTAAATCAGTTATTTCAATATAACAACAATTAAATTCATGTTCTTTAGTTTCAATTCCATTACCTCCAAGAGCTTCAACTGTCTTTTCCCATTCAATTTTACAAGTATCAATTTTAATATTGTAATCTTTTAATATTGGATACTTTTCTAATAAGACTTCAAACAAATCTTCAGCTTTTCCACTGTCATATTTTGTTGACATAATTCTTATATCCATATATTATGTTCTCCTTTCAATAAGGTATATAATCTAAACTATCAACATTTTTATAATTTTCTGTAACAAATTTAGAACAAACTTCTACAGAGAATGTTAAACCTGTTTTACTTGAATCTTTATTCATCTTCTTAGCAAATTCAACAGCATCATTGTAGTACATAGGTTCTACTACTGCTTCTACATCTTCTTTACCAAATAAATCTTTTCTCTTAAGAACGTAATAAATATTATTCATAATATCAATCTCCTTCTGAATTCTCAATATCATCTTCATATCTACACTCTTCTAAGAGGTCTTCAAATAATTTATATCTATTAAAGACTTCTTTATCAATTTGTTCTATTATTAAATCAATAATATTTTCAGTCAATATATCACTTCCTTATTTAAAAAGATTAATAATTAAACTTGCCAAAAATAATCCAATTGAAACTCCAATACTTATCTTCTCTTCTTTTTCTATATTATTATGAGAAAGATTTCCAAAAATATTAAATAAAGTAAGAATTCCAATGATTGCAGTAATTACCATAATTCACATCATCCTTTCTAAATTAAAGAAAAGTTCCCAAAGAGATACTCTCTTTGGGAACATACATAAATATATCTCTATAATAGTTATTGTTTAATAACTAGCAATATTCAATACAATTCCAGTAAAATAGCTAGGTGTCACATTAACATCTTCTTTCATTATAAAGAAGAACTTATCATTTTGATTTTCAAAATTATTAAGACCTTTCAAATCAGTATAAATATTATTAAGACCATACTTATCAATAAGATAAGCTCCTGGAACTGGTCTAAATGCAAAGTACTTAAGTGGAGAAGCATTCTCATCAGTTCCCCATCTAGTATCATAACCCTCATCTGGAAGAAGATAAAAATATTCTTCATCTTCTAGAAGTTTATAATCACTTGGGAGAAGTTTATTCAAGAGAAATTTATTCAAATTAGAATATTTGTTCTTTTCACACTTATCAAGAACTTGACCATCTGTTAAGTCTTTATAATTTGGATAACAAGAAATCATTCCACCTTCATATCCCTCAATGCCCCATGATTCATCTTCAGGAACTACTGAAAGAGGTCCATCATCCTTAATATAAAATTCCTTATTAATGAATTTATAAATTTCTTCTTCAGTTCCTTCAAATGCTTTCTTAGGAGTAAAACATCTAATAATATCATCAGTAATTTTGTAAAAGCCTACTTCATAAAGTGTATAAGTTTTATTTTCCATAAATAAAATCTCCTTTAAAAATAAAATTAATTATAATTGTTTCCAATTACACTAAAATAATATATATTTAAAATTAGAAATTATAAATAATAAGGTAAACACTTCTTTATTATATTTTAAAGGCGGTGAAATAATGGTTAATAAAGAATTATTTAGTTATTATTTTCTTGAAGAGGGTGAAGAACAAGCTCCTGCACCTGATCCAAATGCAGCTCCACCAGATCAACAAGCTGATCCAAATGCACAACCTCAAGGAGATCCTAATCAGATGCAAGGCACACCTGTACAACAACCTCAACAACCAAATGCAGCATTACCAGATGATGAGGAAGATGATGTAGATAGTGAATTTGAGAAAATGTTTCCTATGGAAAAAGATGGTACTGATCCAGAAGCAGAGAAGTCTAACTTTATAACATATCAAAAATTACAATATTTTAGTAAGTTTCAAGATTTATTAGAATTGACCAATGATATAGAAAATACTTTTGAACAGGCAAAAAAGACAATTGGATTCAATCAATCAGATGATGAGAAGCAACATAAACTTATAAATATGCTTATCAAGAGTTTAGCAGAATGCCGAGACCAGATAGACTTTTTTCTTTTAAAAGGAATAGCAAATGTTAATTTGGATAAAACTAGAGTTATATTCAGAACCATTATAAGAAAGTTAAATTATATAATTGATAATTATGATGGAGTTATGATGAGATTCAAAAGACAAAAGGAAGAAGAAGAAAGAAAAAAAGGCATAAGAAGATAATATAGAAAGAAGGTATAGATATATGAAACTTATTAAAGTTTTAAGTGAAACTCCAGTAGTTGGAATTGAAGAAGCTTTAACTCTTAAAGATTATATCTTTGTTTCTGATGCTCGTTTTATGCTTCTATTAAGAAGTGGAGTAAAAATGAAGATTATGAAGGAGTTCAATGAAAACGCTGTAGCTAATCTTGGTTCATTTGATTTCAATAAAACCTATATCATTAAAGATGGAGCAGTTATTAAGCCATCTGAATTTGATTTAGATTTTGATAGAAGTGAATATAAAATTAATGATTATGTATTAATTTATGCAGATGGACCTAAATTTCCAGGTAATCCTCCAAAAAAGAGAAAACCAAAAGCAGGATATCAATTCACTGTTGAAGAACAACTAGAAGCTGATGCTGAATATGAAGAAGCTTTAGCAGAATATCAAGAAAAGTTAGATGCTTATACTGAAGCAGTTGAAACATTTATTAAAAATGAAGCATCTATTGAAGCATATGGATATCTTATTCAAATTCTTCCTAATAATAAATATATTATTATTTGTGATGTTTCTTATGAAACTACTAAAGATTCTGTACAGTTTGGTGTATATGGTAAATTACCTAAAGGTATTGCTACTAAAGTTACACAAGCAATTGGTGATTTTGAAGCGGATGATACTATTAAAGGTCTTACAATTATTGATATCTTTAAGAAAGTTCTTAAACTTGAAAATGAAGAAGACATTATTGGATTACTTCTTCCAGAAGATGATGCTCCATAATTTTAGTCCTGATAATGTAAAATCATTATCAGGATATATTTTTTAAGAAAGGAAGTTTTTATATATGAAACTAATTAAGATTCTTAGGGATTTTGATACTCCTTTAAAGAAGTATGTAACTGATCCTTATCCTAGAAATAATCAAGAAATTCTTGATGCCGATGCTATTTTAGTATCAGATGAAAAATATATGCTTTTATATAAAAATCATGTATTTATGAAAGTACTTAAAGATTTTACTGAAACAGCTGTTCACAATATGATTAATTTTGATAAACAAATGTACTATATTGTAACAAAAGTAAAAGCTAGTGAATTTGGTACAGATGGTGAAGACTTTGATGTTTCACCATATAAAGTTGGAGATTTAATTTTCTTTTATAGTGAGCCAGATGTTAAAGCTCCTATTAAGCCTAGAGAGCCTAGACTTCATGAAGGAACTTTTTCATATGAACTTTCTGAAGAAGAAAAGAAAGCTATTATGGAAGAATATAATGAAAAACTTGAAGTATATAATGAAGAATTAGAAACATTTACTGAAGGTCTTAAAGAGTTCTTTAAGAATGAAGTATCCTTACCTATTTTTGGTTGTTTAGCTGAAGTAGTAAAAAGTGATAAAGTTAAGATTATTTGGGATGCTTCTTTTGAAACAACTAAAGACAATCGTCAATTTGGAATTCTTGGAAAACTTCCAAAAGGTGTTGCAACTAAGGTTACTAATGCTATTGGAAATATTGCAGAGGGTGCTTCCATTAATGGTTTAAGTCTTTCTAATATTCTTACTGATGCTTTGGGTCTTGAAGCTGAAGAAGAATTAGTAGGACAAATTCTTCCAAAAACTGCTTCAGCTGCTAAATTTGGAAAACCTGTTGCAAGTGAAAGTTCTGTAAGTGATACTTCTACTCCTGTTACTATTTCTGCTGGAATGACTGTTAAAGAGGGTTATACTGTTAGTGAAGTAGTTCTTATTGATGCAGATGGAAATGAGTATCCTGCAAGTGGTACTGATGAAGTATCTGCTACTGTAACACCTAGTAAAACTTCTACATATTACTTTAAAGCTATTTTAACTAAAGATGGTGATGAAACTGGTAAAACATTTACTGCCAAATCTAGTAAGGTAACTGTTAAACTTACTATTGAACAGCTTGCTATTACTGTAACTGCAAATCCTACAAGTATTGTTTCTGGTAGTGGTGATAGTTCTACTATTACTATAACTGCTACTAAGGGTGAAATTGCTAGCATTGAAATTAATGATGGAACTTCTACAGATACTAAGACTTCTGCTCCTTGGACATTTACTGTAACTCCAACCGTAACTACACAATATATTATTACTGCAACTGCTACTAATGGAACTACAGCCACTAAGAAAGTTTCTGTAGCTGTAACTCAACCAGCTCCAACACCTATTGTTGCTCCTACTATTACATTAACAGTTAGTCCTACAACTATTACTACTGCTACTGGTGATGTTACATTAACTATTAAAGCTACTAAAGGTACTGGTAATTTAACTCAAATTGTTCTTGAACAAGGTTCTACAACTCTTGAAACTTATACAACTGGATTAGAAGAAACTATTACTAAGACTGTTACTGGTATTAATGCAACTACTACATTTACTGCTACTGTAACTGATAGTAATTCTAAGACCGCTTCTAAAGATGCAAAGGTTACTTACAATTACACAGCTCCTAAGCCTTCTATTACTTCAGTAACTCCTAGTCCTACTACTACCACAGCTAGTGGTGAAGTAACTGTAACTGTTGTTTCAAGTGATGGTGGTGCTAGTCCTACTAAAGTAACTCTTTATAGAAATAGCATTAATAATGCTAATAAGATTGACGACAAGACATTTGCAGCTACTACAACATTTACTGTAAGCGGTGGTCATTCTAATGGTGATAAGTTTATAGCTGTTGTAACTTATGATACTGACAAGACAGTACAAAAGACTTCTTCTGCTATTACAGTTGAAGTACCTACCGCTAAACTTTGGTGGGGTAACTATGCAGGTATTGCATCTCAAGTAGATCGTCCTGAAGATGATGGTGACATTAGACTTGATGAAGTTACTGTTGAAGGTATTCAAGAATATATGACATTATCACAAACTCAAAGTGTTAATGCAGCAAAGGGTACATTCCAAATTAATGTTCCTGATTTCCACGGATTATTAGAGCAACAGTTAGTACTTGTTCCTACAAGTGTTGGTACAACTATTACATTTGTTTCTAATGGATTTAATGCTACTACTTCTTTTGAAAAGAAAACAATTACTGTTGATGGTATTGAATATACAGCACTTCTTTCTACAAGTCTTCTCTATGATGACGGAGAAATTGATATGCATATTACAATTGCATAAATTTAACAGAAGGGAGATAAAAAATTATGGCTATTGTTTTAGGTGATCAACTTTCATATGGTGGTGCTAAATCTAACTTTGAAAGAGATATGTTTGAAACTATTGCTGATATGAAAGCATTTTCTACTAGAAAATTACCAGCAATGTTTATTACTACTTGTGTGGAAGATGGTAAAATTTATTTATATAATAAAAATAATGAAAATGATGATACTTATGGTAAATGGAGACCAGTTGAAAGTGATTCAGCTCCTACAGGTGCTAGTATTGAAACTTATACAACTATGGCTGAAATGAAAGAAGCTACAGTTGAAGAAGATAGTGCAATTGCATTTTGTACTGAAGCAGAATATATAGGCTTATATGCTTATAACTCTTCAAATGAAAATGATGAAACAACAGGTAGATGGCGTAAAGTATTAACAAATGATGATGTTGTTCCTGCTCCTGAAGGAGATCCTAATGATATTATGTACTATGGAAATGCTCTTTCAATTGTAGATCCTGAAAATATTCCTGTTGATGGTAATTATACAAATTGGAATGATATTTTTGTTAATAGTTTAATTGAAAATTCTTCTACAAAATCTGTAAATAAACTTATGGAAGATTTTCCTGTAGAAATTAATATTGAACCATCTACTGCAGTAAATAATTTAATTGAATTTTTTATTGCTATTCCTACTAAATTTAATGTAACTCAAACAGATATTGAAGGACCTTATGGACCTTTTACTGTTGGTGATTTTGCAAGTCCTATTATACGCACAATTAATGACGTTGAATATAAAATTTATTATATGGATATTATTGAAGGATTAAATAGTAATTATCCTATCACTGTAAACTTTTAAGGAGGTATAAGTTATGGCTAATAATGTTCTAACAAGCTTTTCTATGCTTAATAATAAGCCTAACTTTGACAGAGATCTCTTTAATACAGTATCCGATATGGTAGCTTTCTCTGAAAGAAGGCTACCTGATATTTTTATTGCTTCTGTCAAAGAAACAGGTAAAACTTATAAATATACAAAAACTAATGAAGTTGATCCAGTTTTAGGTAAATGGAGAGAATTTGGTGTTAACGCTGAAGAAACTTTTCCATTTCCTGAAATTATTCCTTCACAAGTTGAACAAAATATTCCTTATTATTTAAAGAGTGTAGTTGATCCTATTACTAATGAAGCTTCTTATGTATGGATAAAAATTCCTGAAGATTTTCCTGCTTATGAATCTCCTACAGATGGTAGTGACGATAGTGGTGAATATAAATTATGCTTAACTGTAACACCTAATACATTAGAATATGAATGGGTTGAAGCTAATCCTAATATATCTCAATTTACTAACGATGCTGAATATTTAACTGCTACTACATTATTAACTAGTGAACCTTATTTAGATTTAGTTGAAGATATTGGTAATAATTCAACTAATATTAAAACTAATGCAGATGCTATTGATGTATTAAATGGTACTGGTGAAGGTTCTGTTGATAAGAAAATTAGTCAAGCTATAGCTGCTTTAAGTAATGCACACTTTGAAATTGTAACAGAACTTCCTGCTGATATTGAAACTGCAGATACAAGTGCTATATATCTTATTGAAGATAATAGTGTGGTTGGTGTTAATAAATATATGGAATGGATTGTAGTAACTAATAAAAATACTGGTAATAAAGAATATATTTGTATTGGTGATACTTCTGTAGATCTTAGTGCATATGCTAAAATTGAAAATTTATCTACTGTAGCTACATCTGGTAGTTATAATGATTTAACAGATGTTCCAGAACCTATTACTAAAGTAAGTGAGCTTGAAAATGATAGTGGTTATCTTACTAATGATGATATTGATATTGAAGGAATTACTGATGCTATTAATGAAGGATTAAAAGAAGATGTAAATGTTATTGCTGTAAATAGTATTAATAGTGTTGTACCTGGTAATTATATTGGATGTTATCTTTATGATTTATCTTTAAATAGAGTTTATTATATTGAAGGTGAAGACGGTATTGTTAGTGCAATGGAAAATGTAACTGCAAAATCTAATATCATAACTATGTCTCTTACATCAGTTCAATATTCTAATTTATCTAATAATCTTAAAAATTCTAATATTATTTTCTTTATTAAAGATTAAAAAAAAATTCCCATAAGAGTATAAAACTCTTATGGGAACATATATATCACTTTCTCTTATTCTTATTTTTAATTGATTGTTCTTTCTCTATCTTAAAAGCCTTTTCAGCTTCGTCTCTTTCTTCTTCTGTCTGTGCTCTAAAAGCAAGATATGGTACGACACCTAAAATGTCGCACCATTTATTAATAGATTTAAGTCCTAACTGTCCTTTTTCCTTTAATCTATAAAACATATTGTAACCATTTGTCTGACCAATCTTATCATACATATCTTGAAGAGTAAGACCAGATTGATTAATATATTCTTTAAGAGAAGCTTTAATGTCGTTATCATCTTCTAAAATTTCATATACAATTGGTTCTTTATCTTTTGCTTCTGTATCTTTAACTTCTACTTTAGAAGCAGTTCCTTCAACTTGAGCTGCTTCATCCATAAGTTCTTCTAAGTCTTCATCAAGACTGAACTTTTTAGATTTAGTAACTTTCTTCATTGAATACCCTCTCAATCTTTATTAGAATAATTCTCCATCTTCGTCATCATCATCAAGACTGAATTCTTCACCCTTCTTCAACATAGCATCCATAGAGATACTATTATCATTTTCTACTGTATTTGTCTTTTTTTTAGTAGGTGAAGACTTCTTTACAGTGTTAGTTTTTCTTACAGTTCTCTTAGGTGCTTCTTCTTTTTCATCATCATCAGCAAAATCATTACTTGAAGAATCATCATCTGTATCATCTGCTTCATCAAGAATATTTCTTACACCCTTATTCTTAAATCTGGGATTACCAGAAAGAGTTCTTGGCTTAAATCCATTACCACCAGAAGAAGAACCAGAACTTAAACCACCATTTAAGAGCTGATAAAGCATACCCTCAATAACAGTAAGTCTACTATCTTCAAGAAGGCTATATTCTTCTAATAACTTCTGGAGCGTATAAAAACTATCAAAACTAATTGTCTGTCCTTGTTCTTCATTTTCACCATTTACAAAAATGGTGACAGCATTATAGCAATGTCCATCTTCAGTTGTAAGAATATCAGGATAAATAGAAATTGTTCTATCATTAATAAATGGTTCAGAAGTATAAATAAGTTCTTCAAACTTAGGATTAATCTTATTCTTCTGATAAATCTTATCTACATTAGAAGTGATTTCATCATAAACATTTGTAATGAAGTCTCTGAAGATTTCAACATGTTTATAAGACATATATACATCAATACTTAAAAAGTCACCCTTATTACCGTCTTCATCAATTGGATTACCTCTCCAACCAAATACAAGATAAGAAGTAGGTTTAATTGTAAGCTGTTCAAGTTCAGAGAAATTACTATACTTACTTGAATTAAACTTCTTCAAATACATACTATCCAATCTAACATTGTCTTTGTTCTTACTACCGTTTGTTACTACAGTAGACATATAAAGGTTGTAATTATTCCAAATCTGATTTTCAATCTTTTCAATACTTCTAGCCATAAAGCAAAATCTCCTTTAATAATAAAAATTTATTTAATGGAATTCTCCATCATGAATTTAATATATATTTAAAAAATTCTTCGAAAAATAAAGTATCAATAACAATTTTCAAAGTATCAAATAAAGCATATTCTTCTTCACCAACATCAGGATCATCATCCATTTGCTTAAGAGATTCTTCTACAAATCCTTCTAAAGCTTTTTCATAATGTTCTGCTGTTGTGAATAACATGCTGTTAATATTTAAAAATCTATAAGGACTATTCATTGATTCATTGATATACTCTAAAAATAGCATCTCTTCAAAAGAATCTTTAAAGACTAAGAACTTCAAGTATTCTTCAGCAAGATTATCTTTAATAAACTCTCTAATAACCTTTACAATATTTTCATCTGTATTTTTATAAGCACGAACTAAAGTAGAATCCTTTTCATCTTGATTGACATAAAGACAACCTATTTCAGTATCAGATTCTTTAACATCTTTAAAATAGCTTTTATCTCTATCAATTTGTCTTTCTATATAAATAGTCTTTCCAGTATAACTACTAGCTAAGGCTATTTCAAGAATTTCTGCGTATTTAATATTTGTTCCATCATACTTAGTTCTTATATAAATAAAATTATTTTCATTCATTTGTAAATTCTTCCTTTCTAACTGTTAAGTCAACACCAAATACATTTTTATATTCATCTTTAGCAGTTTTAAGAATTCTTTCAATTTTATCTCCTTCATAAATAGTCATTTCACTATTGATTAATTTAATTAAGTCTTCTGCACCACCAATAGCTTCTTTATTATGCTGAATAAGCGTTTTATATCTTGGATGAAATAATCTAAACCAAATCTTTTTAGCTTCTATTTCAATAAGATGATTCTCTTCAGATAAATCTTTAATCTCTTGATTAGCTTTAGTTTTTAAAGCCTCTAAAAGATCTTTATATTTTGTTTGAATGATAGTAAATAATTCAGTATCTAAATCAATACAAACAAGATACTCAGCCACACCATCTTCTGGCATGGCTGGCTGATTAGCATCTTGTAGAAATAAATTAATTAAACCAATAATTTTGGGATTAGTTTCAAAAAAGATATAAATCTGTAAATTATCTTCATCAGGTTCTACATGAAGTTTATTAGTTTCATTTTGTGTTAAATAAGTTATAGCTTTTAACTCATGAAAGAACTGCTTTTCAGCTAAATCTAACATTCTCTTTTGTTCTTTAAGAGTTGAACTATATAATTGTAACTTCTCACTCTTCATCAAGTTACTCCCTCCTGTTTATACTCCTTAATAAATAAGTTCTTAGCAATTTTAGTATACACTTTATTTTTCTTATTTCTACTTTGATTTCTAATAGCTTCAAAACCTAAGTCATTAATATCAAAGAATATTACTTCCTTATTTGGAAGAGGTCTTAATCTACCAATAGTTTGAATTAGTTTTGTATCTGAACTAAATGGTACTGTATTAATTAATACTTGAATACCTTTTACATCCATACCTTTACTAAAGCTCTTATCAGTAGTTATAATAATGTCACTTTCAAGTTGTTTAAGTCTTTCTTCTTTATTGATAGAACTATTAAACTTACCAATAGTAAGTTTAAATTGATTATCAGAACAATACTTAACAAGATTATCATAAAACTTATCAAGTAATGCATTAGTACCAAATAATAAAGCAACTTTTTTCTTCTTACGATTCTTTAAGACAAATTCAAAAAGAACTTTATATAAGAACTCTTCAAACTTATCATATACTTCATCTTGCATAAGATATTGACAATACTTAGCCATACTAAATCCATATTGAGTAGCACAATTAGCTTGATCTACATATCTTGGTTTACTATCCCAATTGTACATAACAATATTATGATAATTATCATCTACTTCACCTGTTACATGATAACTAAAGAATTTCTCTACATTTTGAAACATATTTTGATATACTTTATCTTCATTAGCTTCAGAACGTTTTGGTGTAGCAGAAAGATAAATAGCTCTTAAATTTGTAATCATATCCATACTAAATATACTTCTATATTCAATATGTGCTTCATCATAAATTTTTAAAGTAAGTTTTAATTTATTAAATAACTCATCAAGTTCTTTAGAACCTTGATTTACTTTAAGATTATTAGTAACTGTTCTATAACAACAGATAAAGAATTTAATATTAAAAATTTCTTCATCAGTCATTTTCATAAGTCTATCAATACTAGCTTTACCAGAAATATAATAAATTTCTTCTTCAGTAGTATCTGTATATTCCTTAATTCTTTCTCTCCATTGTTTACCTAAAGCATCTTGGTCAACAAAGATAATAGGTCTTTCACCATTAGAAGCGATATATCTAACAGCACAATAAGTCTTACCTTCCCCAGTACGGAGACATAAATATCTTTGCATATATTTATATTTACTTCTAGTTTTTTCATTTAAAAATTTTACTGCACCTCTTTGAATGTCATCCCTGTAATCATATTTCATATTAATGATTCTTTTATTTCTCATAGTATCAAAATACATTTCACAAAAAGGTCTTCTATCTTCAACTTCATAATCTGGATATTGATTCATAAGATATTTTAAACTATAAGTTGTAGGTAAAACAATCCTATTAGTTTCTTCATCTTTAATATAAGCTTGGAAATCATAAGAATGTGTTACTTTATTCCAAACATTCAAAGGACTTTCCAATTTAGCATTTCTTTCATAATATCCTTCAATAATTGTTCTTGTTGGATATAAAATAATTTTACCTTTACGAATTTCCATTACATATACTCCCTCCAAATTCATAAAAATCCTAGGTTAAAATTCAAAATTTATATAATTTTGTTATATTAAAATTTAAAAAAAAATTCCCTTAGAGATAATATCTCTAAGGGAATATACATTATTTCATTAATTCATCATAATTACTTACACCAGCTTTATTAAATGTTCCATATTTATCTGTAAGAATCTGGTCTTTAATTCTTTCAAATAAAAGTGGTTTAGCAACACTTGTAGAATTATATTGAATTGCATCAGGAACAGAATGAAGTATAATATCTGGAAGTTCTCCTTTAAGAAACTCTTCTCTATCTACTTGCATTAAGTTTTTAAGAATTACTCCAATGTGAATATAATCAATTGTACTATCTGCTTCATCCATAAGTTCAATGAATTTTGTATATAGTTCAAAGATATCATGACTTTCAATATACTTATTCTTTTCAATAAGTTCTTTAACCATTAACATAGGTCTACTTAAACCATTATTATCAATTACATGAGTAAAGATAAAGTCATAATCTTTTAATTGTTTTGAATTAATAATATATCTATCGTTGTCTTTATCAAGATTACTTTTAAGAATATCATTCATTTCAGAATTAACTAAGAAATAGATTTCTTCATTAATTTCAATTGTTTCACCTGTTTTCTTATCAATTACATAAAAGTTTAATGTTTGATATTCATTTTCAGAAGTTTCGCTCATTTCAATATCACTATCAAAACCAATATTAATCTTATCTAAATATTCTTCTTTAATTAATACTTTATCAACATCAAATTCAAAATACTTTAAGAAAGTTGGTGAATAAGTCTTATTAGTAGCTCTTGCTGTTAATAAGTGTTTAGTACCTAATGCAGTTTGAGTAAATGCATTAGTAAGAATTAAACAAGCTATAATACCAATATTCATATGAATATTTTTCTTCCAAAGGTCTCCATAACACTTTTTACAAATACCTCTTTTACATGCACACATTGTAGGGTCTCTTAAATAAATTTTCTTTCCGATAAGGTCTTTATTATCTATAGTGATATCGATTTTTTTAAGATTCTTTCCATTAGGATTGAAAGAATAATATCTATTATTTAAATGATTAATATAATTTTGATTTTGAATTGTAATGGGCATTAAATGTTTTGTACCACAATCTTCTACATCATCAATAAATTCATCATTCAAAAGAATTTCAAGTTTTCTTGTAAAATAACCTGAAGACTTTGTTTGAATTTTAGAAGTAATTAAAGCCTTTAAACAACCCATAGCATTAATATAAAAATCTGCTACATCATTTAATCCCATACAGAAATTAGTTGCAATAGGTTTTGGAATAATCTTTTCTTTAAGGTCTGGTTTAAGTCCGATAAATCCAAATACTTGACCAAATTGTTTCATATTAATACCAGAACCTGAAGTGATAAATGTTTTAAAAGTATTTTCTTCATCATTAATAATAATTTCTTCAAGTTCTTTCACTACATCAGTTGTATGATTAATAATTTCTTTTGCATTAAAATTATTTCCAGAACCTTTATTTGGTTCATAAAGTAATTCAGCAAATCTTGGATTTCTTTTACCTAACTGAATAAATTGATGCAAATCTATTGTAGGACCATATTTCTTTGTAATTTCACAAGTGATATAATTTAATTGATTGATAATATCAACTAAAATCTCTCCTAAGAAAAATTCATCGTCATCTTCTTCATCTCTATCAAACTTGAAATGTTTAATACACCAATCAAAGTACTTTTCAATATTTTTAATTTTTCTAACATCTGGAAAAATATCTTCATAACCTTCTAATTCTTCTTCATAACAATAAAAAGGTTCAAATATTACTAAATAAGTGTAATATTGTCCTAAAGTAACATCTTTTGTAAGATTATTTGTAAAAGTAATTTTACAAGATAATTTTCTATTTGAAATGTTTTTGGTAATAAAATCTCTTAATTCAA
>Ga0326512_10002437_pt1 | contig 13797 bp, 10 predicted proteins | sample 1_2617_0518_D_FD_203652 | JGI IMG/M metagenome (GOLD analysis project Ga0326512, IMG submission 203652) | Bovine rumen microbial communities from UC Davis, California, United States - 1_2617_0518 | ecosystem: Host-associated > Mammals > Digestive system > Stomach > Rumen | place: USA... | reverse complement strand
GAGTGGGTTCGTGATTACAATTTCCAGGATAATACTTTCTTAAAGTGCAATACCAAGGTAAGAGTCGGTCATCCTATCGGTATCAGCCTTTTTGAAAATGCCGGAGAACCAGCAATTATTTCAGATTCAGATAAGGCCGTTGCAATAGGATTATTAAGATCCGCAAGATTTGATGATCTTAAGCAGTATACCGATGATGAACGTAATGAGAAAGGTAAAAAGGGCAAGGGCATATTAGGTGCAGCTCTTGAATGGATATCCCGAGAGCTGTAAGCCTGTTCTGGCGGTATTAAGTAGTGCGTGAGCTACTACAAAAAATTAGGGTTTAATTTATACACTAAGCCATATTTATTGGTATGATTTAGAAAAGATTTTTGCAGAGAGAATAAAAATGAGCGATTTTCGTGTTGAGTCAGTAGCAAATGCAGGTACAGGAACCACTATTACACCATCAGGTTCTTGCGTTATTCGTGTATTAGGTATCGGCGGTGGCGGTGGTAACTCACTGCAGCATATGATCAATGAAAGCTTGTCTGGAGTTGAATTTATTGCTGTGAATACCGATTCACAGGCTCTGGTTAACTCAACTTCACCATTAAAGGTTCAGATTGGTGTTAAATTAACCAACGGTTTAGGTGCAGGCTGTGATCCTAACAAAGGACGCAAGGCTGCTGAAGAGTCTAAGGAAGATATTAAGAAACTGATCCAGGGCTCTGATATGGTATTCATTACTGCAGGTATGGGCGGTGGTACCGGTACAGGTGCAGCTCCTATCATTGCTGAGATTGCAAAGGAGACTGGTGCCTTAACTGTTGCAGTTGTAACCAAGCCATTCAAGTTTGAAGGCAAGCGTCACATGGTAAATGCCGAGTCCGGTATTACTGAGCTTTCAAAACACGTAGATTCACTGATTGTTATTGATAATGACAAGCTGTTAAAGAATCTTGGTGCAAACATTTCAATCGTTAATGCTTTCAATGCTGCAAACGATATTCTGTTAAATGCTGTTAAGGGCATTACCGATGCAATTACCAACCCTGGCTTTATTAACCTTGACTTTGCTGACGTTGTAACCGTAATGCGTGGTCGTGGTCATGCAATGATCGGTAACGGTGTTGGTCAGGGTGCAAACTTCGTTGAGGATGCAGTTGATAGAGCAATTCACTCTCCTCTGATTGAACAGGTTGATATTAAGTCAGCAGCAGGTCTGTTGGCTAACGTTCGTGTAAATCCAAACTTCCCAATCACCAAGTGGGAGGAAATCTGTAACGCAATTCAGTCATATGCTGATGAGGAAGCAGACTGCAAATTTGGTATGAGCTTTGATGAGTCAATCTCAGAGGATCAGGTATCAATTACCATTCTGATCACCGGCATCAGCGCAACTGATACCAACAACCCAGCCAACAAGGCTCGTTCTCAGATTGCCAAGGGGGCAGCAGAAGTTGCCAAGCCAAATTTCTTTGGTAACGTAAACAATAACAACTTTGGTTTCCAGCGTCAGAATCAGCAGCCAATGCAGAATCAGGCTTCTCAGCCTCAGATGAATCAGCAGATGGATAATTCTGGATTCTCACGTCAGCACCAGCAGAGCAGTTTCACTGGTTTTGGTTCAGCAAATCAGGAACCAACCTTTAGAAATGTTAACGAAATTGCTGAGGTTCCAGTTGATACCTTTGGTAAGAGCCCAGTAGAGGATTCAAAGGATGATTTATGGAATCTTCCTCCAATCCTTCGTTCTAAGTCAGAATAATAAATAACCAGAACTTAACCTGGTTAAAAGGTTCCCTTTCCGTTCAGGTTTGGGAACTTTTGTTTTTGAACTGTATTAATTTCAGATCTGCTCCCTTTTTTCTCCCATTTCTGAAATTTCCTTTCCTAGTTTTTTGATCTTTTCTGCAAAAGTCATAACTTATAAATATTTCATCTTTTCTTTATTTCTATACTTAGTTAGATGCGGGAGATTTTTCCGACCTATAAGCATATCTTCAATAAATACATTTAGTTTCTAGGGGGCGTCATGGTTTCCTGTCTGTTAAGGATTTTTTTTGGCGTTATTCTGCTGTTTTTTAGTACGATGCAGGTTATGGCTTTCGACCTGCCAAGAATCAAGGTCACCATGCTGATGGAGCATGAGGGCTTTCTGATGTGGTATGCCAAAAAACAAGGATTTGATAAAAAAGTAGGTGTGAATATTGATCTCACAATTCTGGATACCAACGGTATTGATATGATGGATCGCCATCGCAAGGATCCATCAAGCTGGAATGTTACCTGTGTTACCAGTATTCCTCTGATAGTAGGCACGAATCAGATGCCTCTGGAGATTGTCGGCATTGCTAATGATGAGTCAAATACTACCGGAATCTATGTAAAACCAGACAGCGATATTTTAAAAGAAAAGGGCTGGAATGAAGACTATCCCGATGTGTATGGTTCTCCTGAGACCATCAAAGGAAAGACATTTGCCATCAAGACTCTTACCTCAGGAGCCTATATGCTGGTTAAGTATCTTGAAATCTTTGACATGGACTTTTCAGATGTGAATATAGTTGATCTGGCAGGTAAGGACAGTATTCTCGCATTGGAGAAAGGTGAAGTCGATGGTATTGCCATCTGGTCGCCAGATACCTATCTTGCAGAGCAAAAAGGCTTAAAGCTGGTTTCAACCGCTGATGATGTTGATGCTGAAATTCCTATGATGTTCCTGGTTGATAAAGAATATACCGAGGATCACGAGGATGTAATTGCAAAGATGCTGGCAGCATATATGATGGCAGTTGAGACACAGATTGAGAATCCTCGTTCGCTGACTAAAGACTATCAGAAATTCCTCAGAAAATATTCAAATCTTGAATTCTCCAAGGAGTTCTGTGAGTATGATATTCTCCGTCATTCTGTACTTCCTATGGAATCACAGCTAAAACTCTTTGAAAAGAAAGCTCATGGCAAGAGTTCAATACAGAGACTTGAATCCACCATTGCAAGTAGTCTGATGCTGATACTTTATGACAGCAATACCTCTGATTTCACTATGACCTCAAAGCAGGTTAAGAATCCTAGATTTGTAACAGACAAATATCTAAAGCAGGCTCGCCGAATCCTGTCTAACATAAAGAAATAGTTTGGAGAACAGAAAATGAATAGGTTTATTTCAAAGTTAGTCTGTGTCTGTGCTCTGATGTTTAGTTTTATCTGCAGTGCGGCAGAACTTCCAAAGGTAAAGGCTACCTTCCTCATGGAGCATGAAGGTTTTCTGCTGTGGTATGCAGAGCAGCAGGGCTGGGATAAGAAACTTGGCTTTGAGCTGGATCTGACTATCTCCAGTTACAATGGTCTTGCACTAATGAACCAGTATCGTAAAGATCCGACCTCCTGGAATATATCCTGTACCAGTCATGTGCCATTTATTATGGGCGGTAAGGATGTGTTTGTGGAAGTTATCGCCATTGCTAACGATGAAGCTGCAGCGACATCTGTTCTTGCCATGGAGAACAGCGATATCTTCAAAACACAGGGATATGATGAGTATTTTCCAAAGGTTTACGGTTCTCCTGAGGCTATCAAAGGAAAGACTTTTGCATTCAAAGGAGTATCTTCAGCAATTTATACCCTTGCAAGATGGCTTGATATCTTTGGTCTTGATCTGAATGATGTAAAACTTATTAAATTTCCTGACTCAGATATTTCCGGTGAACTTCAGAAAAACAAATATCATGCACTGGCTTTATGGTCACCTGATCTGAATGATGCCCTGAAGCTTGGCTATAAAGAGGTTGTCTCAGCCGAACAGCTAGGAGAAGTTATTCCTTGTACAATCAAGGTTGATGAAAAATTTGCACATGAAAATCCAGAACTTGTCGCAAAGTTCCTGGCCATGTATTTTAAGGCTCTGCAGATCCAGCTTGATGATATTGACTCTCTGGTTGACTCCTACCAGCAGTTCTACAGACAGCTTGCCTCAAAGGAATATACCAAAGAGGAATGTCTTGATGATCTGAAGAAACATCATGTTACCTCTTTAGATGAGCAGATAAAACTCTTTGAGCAGCAGGGCCACCGCAGAAGCTGGATTCAGAATCTTGAAAAAGATCTGACCAGCAATACTCTGGTTGTGCTCAAGTCTCTTGATACCAGTGATATTCAGATAAGCAACCGAATCAAGTCCCAGAAATACATAAACAGTGAATATATAAAGCTTGCCAAGAAATATTTTGATCAGCTTTAAACTATCGCCACCACTTCAAATAAGTGGTGGTGCCGTTTCAGGTCTGTATAATTTTCAGAATTTTGTCATATAAGTTGATATGGAAACGGCTGTTTTTCGAAATTTTTTAACAAAATTATGATATTACTCAATTTTTTCGTAAGTGTTCTATGTTTGTTTTAAGACTTGGGTGCTACTATTAAGATAAGTGTGTATAGATTTTTTTGGAGATAGACATGAGCGACGATTATTCAGTACTTGATTCTACTGAAACTAATAAAATATATAACGCAAAAATTATCGTTGTTGGTGTAGGTGGCGGTGGCTGCAATACCATTCAGCACATGATTGACAATAATCTGAAGAATGTGGAGTTTATTGCGGTTAACACCGATGCCAATTCTCTGACCAGATCAACTTCTGATATCAAGGTTCAGATCGGCGTTAAGCTGACCTCCGGACTTGGTTCAGGCTGTGATCCAAACAAGGGTAGAAAGGCAGCGGAAGAGTCCGCAGAGGATATTAAAAAGCTTCTGCAGGGCGCTGATATGATCTTTATTACCGCAGGTATGGGTGGTGGTACAGGAACTGGTGCAGCTCCAATCATTGCTCAGATTGCAAAGGAAGTTGGAGCTCTGACTGTAGCAGTAGTAACTAAGCCTTTTACCTTTGAGGGTAAGCGTCATGCGGTAAATGCTGAGTCAGGTATTACTGAGCTGTCAAAGCATGTAGATTCTCTGATTGTTATAGATAATGACAAGCTTCTGCGTAATCTTGGTGCCAACATTGCCATCATCAAGGCCTTTGAATGTGCAAATGATGTGCTGCTCAATGCTGTAAGAGGCATTACAGACGCTATCACCGTACCAGCCTTTATCAACCTTGATTTTGCTGACGTGGTTACTATTATGCGTGGCAGAGGCCATGCCGTTATCTGCAACGGTTTCGGTAAAGGTCCAAACATGGTTGAGGATGCGGTTGATAAGGCTATCAATTCTCCTCTGGTAGATCAGGTAGATATCAGATCAGCCTCAGGTGTTATGGCTTATGTAAAGATCAATCCAAACTTCCCGATTATTCAGCTGGACAATGTCTGCTCTGCAATTCAGGCTTATGCTGATGAGGATGCTGACTGCAAGACCGGTATCTTCTTTGATGAGAATCTGGCCGAAGATGAGGTTTCTCTGACACTTTTGATTGCAGGTATCAGTGCAGTTGATCCAAAGAAGCCAGCCAATATGGCAAAGCGCGAGCTTAGAAATCTGAACGAGCGAGAGGCTAACAAGGCTGCCATGTTTGCGAATAACACTGAGACAAATCAGACCGTAGCCCAGACTGCCAATACCAAGATTTTTGATAACGGTGGATTTAATTCTATGAGCAATCAGGGTCAGAGCTCTGATGCGTGGAATCTTCCTCCTATCTTAAATTCCAAAAATGAATTCTAGTCTTTAAGGTCAGCAGCTGCTGACCTTATTTTTATTAGAATTCAGGCTAAAGCATAACGCAGGAAGAAATGAAACATATAGAATAATAAAAGTTGAATGTTAACGAAAGGTTGTAAATACAGCTAAGGTATCGCTAAGAAATGCATCTTAAGATGAGATACAAGTGAAGTTCGTAAATTAAAATTATTTTTGACGAGTTTCACATATCTGAAAGATGTACTATAATTACACTCAGAAAATTGTGAGGTATTTTGATGATCAATCAGCGTACAATTCTAAAGCCAGTATCCATGACTGGTATCGGTTTACATTCAGGTGCAAAGGTAGAGGTGGCTTTCCGTCCAGCTCCTGCAGATACCGGTATTGTGTATACAAGAACCGATCTGAATCCTAATGTTACAATGAAATGTACTGCGGACAATGTAAAGGATACACAGCTGTGTACCGCTCTGGTTAATGAAACCGGTGTCCGTATTTCTACTGTTGAACATCTTACCGCTGCGCTTTCAGCCTTAGGTATTGATAATCTGTTTATTGATGTTAATGCCCCAGAGATTCCTGTAATGGATGGTTCTGCTCAGCCATTCATCTACCTGTTTGCTTCAGTAGGCATTCAGGAACTGTCTGTTCCAAAGAAATTCCTGCGTGTAGTACGTAAGGTTCGTGTTGAGAACGAAGGAAAGTGGGCAGAGCTTACTCCTTCAGAGAGCGGTTTTAATCTTGATCTTCAGATTGATTTTAACCATCCTGCAATGGATAAGGATAAGCAGCACTATGCCATGAGCTTTACCGGTGAGGCTTTCGCCCGTGACGTTTCAAGAGCAAGAACCTTCTGTTTTATGAGAGATGTTGAGTATATGCATGCTCACAATCTTGCATTAGGCGGTTCACTTGAGAATGCCGTTGTTCTTGATGATCACAGAGTAATCAATCCAGAAGGTCTGCGTTACGAGGATGAGTTTGTTAAGCATAAGCTTTTAGATGCTATCGGTGATCTGTACATGGACGGTCACAGCATTCTTGCAAACTTCAAGGCTTACAAGACCGGTCATGATCTGAACAATCGTCTGCTCAGAGCTTTACTGTCTGATTCATCAAACTACGAAGTAATCCAGTTTGCTGATACTCAGAAGTCCAAGTCAAATGTTATTAACTTTCTTGACACCAAAAAGACCTTAACTGCCTTCTAAAAGGAGGTATCCGTGTTTCAAATCAAGTCAGGATGGCTATATTCTGACGATATAAACATCCGTAAAGTCCCTGTTGACAGGTTTGGTAAAAGACCTGAGGGGACTAAAATCTCTCTTATTGTAATTCACTGTATTTCTCTTCCTCCTCGCCAGTTCGGCGGACCTTACGTTGATGATATATTCAAGGGGACTCTGGATCCAAACGCTCATCCTTACTTTAAGGAAGTTGCTCATCTTGAGGTTTCTACCCACCTGTTCATCAATCGTCAGGGCGTAATCACCCAGTATGTATCCTTCCTGGATAGAGCCTGGCACGCTGGCAGATCATCATATAATGGGCACAAAGAGTGCAATGACTACTCAATTGGTATCGAACTTGAGGGCTGTGATGATCTTGAATACACTATAGAGCAGTATTCAACTCTTAAGGAAGTTATCGCAGTCCTTAAGAAAACCTATCCGGAGATTGGCAACAATATTGCCGGACATAATGAAGTAGCACCAGGCAGAAAAACCGATCCGGGTAAGTTCTTTGACTGGAGCCAGATACGATAATTACCACAGGTGTACCGCTTATATGGAAAAGTATTTAACTGAGTATTTTGAGCAGGCTAAAGAGCGTGCTCGTCTTGGTGTTGAGCCTCTGCCTTTGAATGCAGATTTTACCAGAGAGCTCTGTGAGCTTTTAAAGAATCCTCCAGTAGGCTCAGAAGAAGAGCTGCTGCATCTTCTTAAGGACAGAATCAATCCTGGTGTAGATGAATCATCTGCAGTCAAGGCAGAGTTCCTCTATAACATTGCTTCAGGTAGGACTGTAAGTCCCGTTGTCGATAAGTCTCTCGCCGTAAAGCTGTTAGGCACCATGAAGGGCGGCTTCAACGTAGGATATCTGATTAGTCTGCTTGAAGATTCTGCTATGGCCTCTGAGGCTGAGACTGCACTTGAACATACTCTGCTTATCTACAATGCTTTTGACGAGATTGCCAAGCTTGCAGACAAGGGCAACGGCAATGCCTTAAGCTTAATTAAAAAATGGGCAGATGCCACCTGGTTTACTTCAAAAAATAGTTTTCCTTCAAAGGTAACCCTGACTGTTTTCAAGGTAGCAGGTGAAACCAATACTGATGATTTTTCTCCTGCACCTGATGCCTGGTCTCGTCCTGACATTCCTCTGCATGCTCTTGCTATGTACAAGATGTCCCGTGATGATCTGAAGGCTGATGTTGAAGGTGTTAAAGGCCCTATCTCTACTATTGAAGCTTTAAAAAACAAAGGCTATCCTCTGATTTTCGTAGGTGATGTGGTTGGAACCGGTTCCTCAAGAAAATCAGCTGCCAACTCTCTTTTATGGCACATCGGTCATGATATCGAAGGTGTTCCTAATAAAAGAGCCGGTGGTGTAGTTGTCGGTGGCAAGATTGCTCCTATTTTCTACAATACTCTGGAAGATTCAGGTGCACTTCCTCTGGAGGCTGATGTTTCAAAACTTAATCGTGGTGATGTGGTTGATCTTAACGTTTACGACGGTACCATCACCAGCCATGAGAGCGGTGAGGTATTATGCCGTTTCTCTCTTAAGACCCCAACTCTACTGGATGAGGTTCGTGCCGGCGGTAGAATTCCTCTGATTATCGGTAAGGATCTGACTGACAGAGCCAGAGCTTATCTGAAACTTGGTCCATCTGATGTGTTTGCCAAGGCCTCAGAGGTTAAAGCTACAGGTGGCTTTACCCGTGCTCAGAAGATTGTTGGTCGTGCCTGCGGCGTTGAAGGTATCCGTCCTGGTCAGTACTGTCAGCCTGTAATCACCACAGTCGGTTCTCAGGATACCACTGGTCCTATGACACGTGATGAGCTGGTTGATTTAGCCTGTCTGAAGTTCACAGCTCCAATGGTTATGCAGTCATTCTGTCATACTGCAGCCTATCCAAAGAGTGTTGATGTTAAGACTCACTCAACTCTGCCTAAGTTTATTCACTCCCGTGGCGGTGTTGCCTTAAATCCAGGTGATGGCGTAATTCATACCTGGCTTAACAGAATGTGTCTGCCTGATACAGTTGGTACCGGTGGTGATTCTCACACCCGTATGCCTCTGGGTATTTCCTTTGCTGCAGGTTCTGGTCTTGTAGCCTTCGCTGCTGCAACCGGAATTATGCCTCTGGATATGCCAGAGTCTGTTCTGGTTAAATTTACAGGTAAGCGCAAGGCGGGTATCACACTTAGAGATCTGGTACATGCCATTCCTTACTTTGCTATCAAAAAAGGTCTTCTAACCGTTGAGAAGAAGGGCAAAAAGAATGTTTTCTCAGGCAAGATTATTGAGATTGAGGGGCTAGAGGATTTAAGCGTAGAACATGCGTTTGAGCTTGCTGATGCTTCTGCAGAGCGTTCAGCTGCAGCCTGTGCTATCAAGCTGTCACAGTCTTCAGTTGAGAAGTATCTGAAATCAAACATAGCACTGTTAAGACAGATGGCAAAGGATGGCTACGAGTCAAAGGATGCTCTTTTAAAACGAGCTGATGCAATGCAGCAGTGGCTTGATAACCCATCTCTGATTGAGGCTGACAAGGACTGCACCTATGCTGAGGTTTTGGAGATTAATTTAGATGAGATTAGTGAGCCAATTCTATGTGCTCCTAACGATCCTGATGATGCCAGACTGCTTTCAGATGTTGCAAACACAAAAATTGATGAAGTATTCATCGGTTCCTGCATGACCAATATCGGTCATTATCGTGCTGCAGCTGAAATCTTCAGAGACCTGAAGTCCGAGGCAAAGGTAAGACTGTGGATGGCTCCTCCAACCCGTATGGACAGACAGCAGTTATCTAATGAGGGACTGTTGTCAATCCTTGGAAAGGCTGGTGCACGTATTGAGATCCCTGGATGCTCTCTGTGTATGGGTAATCAGGCTCGTGTCGCTGATAACGCTACTGTGATTTCTACCTCAACCAGAAATTTCCCTAACAGACTCGGTAATGGTGCAAACGTGTTCCTCGGAAGTGCAGAGCTTGCTTCTGTAACTGCAAAACTTGGAAGACTGCCTTCTGTTGAAGAGTATTTTGAAAACACCAGATGCCTTGAAGGAAAGGAAGATTCAATATATTCTCTGTTGGATTTCTCCAAGGGCGAATAATCTGTAGTTTTTAGTGCAACATATTATACAAAATGCAGAGGTATGCTCTATATCTCTGCATTTTTCTATTAATATCACATAATCACGTTGTATACTGTGCAGATTAAACAAAGACTATTCTGTGTTTGGTATAATCACGGAATACACAAAAATTTTTATTTATGATGTAGACGTAGGTTCTACTTTTTTCATTTTGTTAGGAGTAACACATGAAAGTTGCAGTTTTAGGTGCAGCAGGCGGTATTGGCCAGCCTTTATCAATGATTTTAAAGAATTCATTACCAGCAGGTTCAAAGCTAGGTTTATTTGACGTTGCACCATTTACCCCTGGTGTTGCAGTTGATCTAAGCCACATCCCAACAGACGTTGAGGTTCAGGGTTACACTGGCGACGACCTTCCAAAGGCTTTAGAAGGTGCAGACGTTGTTGTAATTCCAGCTGGTGTTGCTCGTAAGCCAGGAATGACCCGTGATGACCTGTTCAACATCAATGCTGGCATCATTGCAAACTTAGTTCGCAACTGTGCTCGTGTATGTCCAAAGGCATGCATCTGCATCATCACCAACCCAGTTAACTCAACTGTACCTCTAGCAGCTGAAGTTCTAAAGGCTGAGGGTGTATATGACAAGCACCGTCTGTTCGGTGTTTCTGTTCTAGACGTTATCCGTTCAGAGACCTTCTTAGCTGCTGAGCTAGGCATCTCTAACCAGAGAATCTTAGTTCCAGTAATCGGCGGTCACTCAGGCACTACCATTATCCCTCTATTATCAAAGGTTATCGGTCACGAGAAGATTGCTGACGACCGTATTGAGGCTTTAACCGCTCGTATCCAGAACGCTGGTACTGAGGTTGTTGAGGCTAAGGCTGGTGCTGGTTCAGCAACTCTATCAATGGCTACCGCTGGTGCACGTTTTGCTCTTAAGGTTGTTAAGGGCTTAATGGGTGAGCCAGGCGTTAACGAGTACGCTTATGTTGAGGGTGGCTCAAAGGTTGCTCCATTCTTCGCTCAGGCAGTTCGTTTCGGTAAGAATGGCTGGGATGAGGTCATCGACTACGGTACCGTTTCAGCTTACGAGCAGAAGTTAATCGACGAGGCTGCTCCTCAGTTAGCAACCAACATCAAGAAGGGTGTTGATTTTGCTCAGAAGTGGTTATCAGAGAACAAGTAATCTGTAATCATTAAAGACAGATTTATAAGGGCGATACTTAAAAAAATAAAGTATCGCCTTTTTTATTCTAAATTTTTTTTTAATTCTGCCGTAAATAAATATGGGACAAGAGTTGCGCAGGTTTTCAGAGTGATCTGAGAATTTGCCTTTGTTTATATGTTCTATAATTAAAAAAATAACGTTAAGCCAGGGAGGAACTGATGGTTAAATACACTAAGTTTAGTGCTATTGCACTGGCCCTTGGCTTAGCTCTCTATTCCTATTCAGGAGATACTGCCGCTGCCAAGTATGAGGTTGTGACTTCCACTAGAGCTATGGTGGCACGAGATACTCTGGCAAACATCGATTTTAGCGGTCTTTCCAATGCAGCTCCTAATGCCAATACAGAAATGTATACTCCTGATAAAATGAATTCCATTATTGAAAACAGTCGACTTGCAGCAGTGGTAAGAGATCAGGACAGATGTCAGTTTACTGCCGATATTGAAGATCGTGCCCGTATTGTTAAAAGTCCTGTATTCATGTATGCCTGGGGACAGATGCTGTTGGCTGGAATCTGTGTTAGAGAGGATAAGGAATTAGGTTTAGGCTACATCCGACACTCTGCAGATGACGGTTATGCTCCTGCTATGATGCAGATGTCTGTATTCTATGAGCGCGGTACAGGTATGGGAATGAGTCTTAATATGTCAGAGCAGTATATGCACACTGCGGCTGCATTAGGCTCAAAGACTGCAAGATTGAATTGGGCAGACATGCTTATTCGTGGTTTTGGCTCACCGGCCATGTATGAAGAAGCTTATGGCTGGCTTTATCACTGCGACTTTGACGATGACTATTCCAAGGCCAAGAAAAAATATCTTGAGGAGCAGCTAAAAAAGTTCCTGCCGCCTAATGTCGTGGCCAGAAACGAAGCTTTTGCTCCGGATTTCTAGAATTAACTCCTTTAAGAAAGCATTGAAAGAGGTCTGCTAAAAAATTGCAAGCCTCTTTTTTTCGTATATATAGGCAGCAAACATAATCGAAAATCCAACAATCCAGCCTATAGGCATGATTGAACAGACTCCGATATAGCCGAATTTCTCAAGAAGAATATCGATAATGAAAAAACGAAGACCAAGCTCAAAGAAACTGGAGATAAGAGGATATTTTGCAAGTCCAAGTCCGATCAGCGTATTCTTCAGAACCATGATCATGCCAAAGAAGATATAGAAGCAAACGTAAACGTATAAGGTTTCCTGCGCCAGTCTGATAATAGTAAGGTTATTGTTTTCTATGAAAACCTCAATGAGAGATTTTGAGAATAATAAAATAAGTACTGCTAAAAAAATGGTGATACCGACGTTGATCGTAAAGCCTTTTTTTACACCATCAGTAATACGTACATAATTGCATGCACCATAGTTCTGTGCAGTGAAGACTGACATCACTGAGCCAAGGGCAAAATAAAACTGTGAGAAGATCTGATCCACAATAATCGCTGTTGCGAAGGCCGCAACAGCATTGGTGCCAAGTCGATTGATGCCACTCTGCAGAATCAGAGTACACAGGGATATTACACACAGCTGCAGTCCCATAGGAATGCCTATCCTGATGTGTCTGTAGAGAAAATCCATACTGAATCTGAAATCTTCTAAAGTCAGTCTTAATTCAGGAAATCTTCTGTGAATATAGATGTAGCACAGTATGTCTGAAACAGTCCACGCAACTACTGTTGCGTAAGCTGCTCCTGCAATCCCCTGTTTAAATACGATAATAAAAACCAGATCCAGACACAAATTTATAACAGATGAGATTATAAGAAAATACAATGGAGTCTTGCTGTCTCCCAAAGCTCTCATGATGCAGGCCAGAAGATTGTAAAGGATCAGCGGCAGAGTTCCTGCCACTATGATATACATATAGGTATGGGCCAGCTCCATTATCTCCTCTGGTGTATGCAGGAGCCTTAGTATACGGTAGGAGAGTGGCAGAATCAGAATCGTAACTCCAATGGCAATAACAACCGAGAGAATGGTTGAAATTGCATATGATTTTTTTATGAGGTCAAAATTCTTCTCGCCGAATTTCTGGGCAGTTACAATGGTAAAGCCCTGAGTGGTGGCAAAGATAAAGCCGAATACCAGAAAAAAAACAGGTCCGGTTGCTCCACAGGCTGCCAATGCATCAAGACCAATGATGCGTCCAACAATGAGCATATCGAAGAAGTTATATAACTGCTGTACACTGTTGCCGATTATAATCGGAATAGCATATAGCAGAATTGCTCTGTAGATATTGCCGCGGGTCAGAATATCTGAATGCATGGTATTCTGCTGTCAGTCCTATCGTGTTTTGTTCTCTGAGACTTTTGTCATAATGTTCTTGAGCATGGCTACAGAGGTATTGACGGAATCAACATCAAGCCATTCTCTGTCAGTATGGCAGTCGCCTCCGATTGGACCAAATGAATCTAAAACCGGAAGTCCGCACTGGGAGATGTGATTTCCGTCAGAGACTCCGCCTGAAGACTGAAAGGTACATTTGAATCCGAGTTTCTGTGCAGATTCACTTACTATCTTTTTGAGCTCATCTATACCGTCAACCATAATCATAGGAGGATTTAAAACCAGAATCTTATATTCTGCGTTAATGTCCTTTCCAAATG
>Ga0326512_10002436_pt1 | contig 13801 bp, 14 predicted proteins | sample 1_2617_0518_D_FD_203652 | JGI IMG/M metagenome (GOLD analysis project Ga0326512, IMG submission 203652) | Bovine rumen microbial communities from UC Davis, California, United States - 1_2617_0518 | ecosystem: Host-associated > Mammals > Digestive system > Stomach > Rumen | place: USA... | reverse complement strand
CACTTTCGTCATGGTGTGAAGGCCATGATCTGAATCGTGTCAAATATTCGAATCTTCGATCATCTTACATGACCGGATCTTCTTCGGCCAAATATAAGATCATCGACGTTGACGTCCTGACGTATTTGGTTCAGGACTTCGGCGTTTCTGCTTCGTGGTTGATAACTGGATCCGGTAACGAATACACGTAATCGATCACCTTTTTGTTTGCGGCGTCGATCATCGAAAAATCCGGTTCAATGTAAACATCGGCCATCTTCTTTGAAAGATCAACGTGATTCAGGGCCAAATCGATGTCATCCTTTGAAACACCGACTTTGTTTCGTGCGATCGACGCCCACGTGTGTCGTGCGTAATATGTCGTCAATGGAACATCGATCTTCAGGATGTCGGCGATCTTCTTCAGGTGGCCGTTGATGTTCTTCAGGAAGACGTCATTCGACTTGTAACGATCATCAAACCTGAACGCCTTCAATCCACGGCGTGATCCAAACCTTTCGAAGATCCACTTCGCCTGATCCGGGATCTGAATCGAAATGAATGCTTCGTCAGGACGACGATCACGTGTCTTTGTTCGTTTGTACTGGATCCGCCCGGCGATCGGCTTCTTCAGGTGGTAAAGATCAACCATGTTGATCCCACAAAACAGAAACGACGCCACGAAGGCCGTTCCGGCGTACATTTGCGCAACGGACCATTTTCCATGAACTTCCTTTTCGCCGAAAGCGAAGATCATCTTCTTCATGTCTTCGATCGTCAGAACACGGCGTTTTGATTGTTTTGTCACCTTGAATTCAAACCGGCGAAGGCTCCAATCTGAAATCCTGATCGTCGTTTCCGTGTTGAATTCCATCATTGCACGTCTGAAGATATTCGAAATGTCACCGATGTAATCTTTGATCGTGATGTCTGACGCCGGTTTTCGTTTGATCTTCACTTTCCCGACCATCTGACGACGTGTCGTCGTGTGTTCGGTCCGCATATAGTCAACGAAACCCTGAAGGAAGGCGTTGTCGAATTCCTTGAACATGATCTTTTCCCGGCCATTGCAATAATCGACGACCATCCTGACGGTTCGCCTGATCATCCTTCCTGATCCGGCCTTCTTCTGATCCTTCAGATCGGCCACCTTCAGACCATACGAAACGAATTCCACTTCTGATCCGAACTTCATTTCGTTTTCGATGAACGACGCCAATGATCTGACGTCATATTGATTCGCTTCGAATCCCAATCTTTCAGAAATGATCCTTTCCATCTTTTCGATCCTTTCATTCAGATCCTTCAGGATGAAGGTGTCCTTCACTTCAAATGTTCGTTTGTTGATCTGAACCGGCGTCACCTTGTAACCGGTTTGAAGGTACGCATATTTTCGAAGATGACAGATCCTGATCGAAACTGGATATTTGCCATCGGCCCTTTTTTGGTGTTTGAACACACAAATTTTGAATGTTGCCATGATGTTGATTGTTGTTGAACATAAAAACGTGTAACACTATCGTAACACAAAACCGGTGCAAATATACACAAATATATGTAATTATTCGCACGTTTGCCGATTTATTGCCGATTCAGGATCCTGAAGATCTGATCATGTTCCCGGCTTCAGGAAGATGGTCCGAAGATAAAAACATTCTGATTTTCAGGCGTTTGTGATGTTCGTGGATTTAGTCTGCAAATAAAAAAGGCCGGATTCACATCCGACCTTCTTTGCGTTTCCCAAAATATCGGTGTGATGTATCCATTTCATCATTCTTTTTACCCCTATTTACTTGAGTGTCAACAATTTATTTATATATTTAACGTCGTATCGTAACACTATCGTAACACTACCGAGGAAATACGGCCATTTTACGAACTGGAATGGAACGAAAAAAGGATCCGCCATGAAACTGACGAATCCTTCTTTATTGTTCAACAACATGACTTCCATTGTTGGTTGTCAATTCCGTTGCAAAGATAATCATTTTTTCAATCTAAAATACAACCAAATCAAAGAAATTACAAATAAAATTGCAATTGTCCACCTTTTGATCGTGCAGAAACATGATTGCGTGACCGTCACGGCCTTCTTTTCGCTTTGTCGGTCAGTTTTACGTTTCACGGTCGATTCTTCCTTCACGGCCGTATTTTTGGCCGTTGTGGCGTGAATGGAATCACCTTCGTCGATCTCTGTGATGGTTATTGACTTGATCGCCGGTCTTTGATGACCTTTCGATCCGCCTGAAGGTGAACGATGAACGGATCCGTTTCCGGTTCCATCCTGATCCATGTTCTTTTCGTCCTGATCTGAATTGATTGCACGATCTTTGTGTTCGTGTTTGTTTCTGTCAGGATCAAAGAATTCGATCTGTGTGATCTTCACTTTCCGGTTTGACACCTTTGTCGTGTCTGTGAAGATGGAAATGTTTTCCGTCTTTGTACCGGTCGAATCGATCACCGTCTTTTCTTTCACCTTTTCGACAATTGTTTTCTTCGTGGTTGCGCATGATCCGAAGATCACGGACGCCACGATCAAAAGAATGAAATGTTTCATGATCGGTCTAATCTTTAAGATTTACGATGTCGTTCAGACGTCGCATCCATCCATTTTTGAATCGTTTGTTGGTGTACTTCATCAACTCGTTTTCTGTTGCCTTTCGTCCGATCCTTTTTTCGTAACGGACGATCGAAGAAAACACGATGTCATTGATGTAATCGACACGTGCGTCATAAAGCGACTTGAAAAGAAGATCCGGATCCGCTTTGTTTACCGACTGCAATGTCTTTGATCCAACCAGTCCATCGACGGCGGTTCCTAAAACGGATTGCGGTTTCTTAATACCCCAAACGCCGGAAGACCAAACCCAATCAACCAAAATGTTCGCCACCTTCTGTGATTTGATGTCGTCGGCCTTCCATCGGTTCCAATAGAACATTTTCACGATTGACAACCATTCCTGATATGTCATCGCCTTCAGTTGGGCCACCGACGGTTTTCCTTTCTTCATACGGCGACAATATTCGGTGTATGTTCCGAGTGTAACACCAACCATCGTTGCGCCGCCTGAATCCGCCGGATCATTCGCAAAACCGGTCTTTTTCGCCTGAAGGAATTGTTGATCCAATGGCAAATTGCCATATTTCACCAAATTCAGACCGGCTTCCCATTTCATGATGAATGAAAGTAACTTTTCAACTTTTGCCATTGTCTTCCTGATTTTGTGGTTCATTCTTCAGATCAGTTTCCTGATTCTGATCGTCTTCATGTTTGAGTTCATGAAGGTCAACGTCAAAATGTCTTTCGGTCTTATCCACCATGATACGTTGTGCGATCTTCGCCCATTTCGCATCATTGCAACTGGATTCATTTTCGAGTATTGACCAAATCTGCCAAAAGCATATTGCACCGGCGACGATCTTTGTCAATGGAACCGGAAGATCTGTAAATATATAATCTTCCATGTGGGCCACCAAACAGATCAGGGCCGTCACCTTGATCAATGTGATTATCACACGACCGGCATGATCAGACTTGAACTTTCCGTCGTTCGTGCCGGGAAATTTATCACGGACACGGCGTGACAACGACCACGCCGTATAACAATCCATGAACACGGCCAAAAAACAGATCAGGACGATCGGGATCCGTGGTTCCATTACCACGCAAACCGCACCCCACATCGAGAAAAGGACACGTCCAAAGATTGACGTAATAAAATCGAATAATTTAATAACTGATTCCATAATCATGTAAATTGAAAACATTTTCCGATTTTTACGATGGTTACATCTAAAGGATAAATGGATTCAATGACCGGTTGTCCTTCTTCCTGACGTTTCAGGTTGATGTTTGGAAGATCCTTTTCGGCCTTCTGAATGGATTCGATCAGAATGTCAGATCCGGTGAAGCATGAACGGCGTTGGCCGATCGGCTTCCCTTCTGAATCTGTTTCATATTCCGGCGATCCTTCCTGAATATCCTTCGGATCCTTGAAACTGGCTAAAACAACTTGCATTTGCATCCGTAAACCTGACCGATTCTTTCCCGGAAAATTGGTCGGTTCGATCTTTGTTTTCTCGATTAATATTCTTTGATCAAAAAGATCTTCGATCTCAATACCTTTCCCGACAATGGCATTGGATCGGATTCCTAAATCCCTAAATTTCACCATCGATCACATCATCATTTTAATTCGTCGGCGTGATCACGAAGATCCGTTTCGACCATCTTCTTCATTGCATCAACATCCTTCAGGTATGCGATGTAATCAGTTTTGAAAGATTCATCGTCAGACAAATCCAACTGATAACGTTGGAAATTGTTCTGAAGATTGATTTCTTCTGATTCGGTGTATTTCGCACCAATGACGGCCTTCTTCAGATTGTCGTCAGTTGGTGTTCCCCAAATCTGAACCACGTCGAAATGATATTCCGTGCGTGTCTTCTGTGTTTCAGGATCGGTGACTTCAACGGCCTTGATGTTGTAATTATACCACCATGATCCATTGTTGACCTTGACGAAGGTCTTTGGCTTATCGTCTGAAATTGAATTCATAATGTAATTTATTAAAAATTGTTTGACTTAAATGTTTTGAATCACTATACTTCAACCAACCCCACCATGACGCAACGTCTTGACGGCATTTGGCGAAGGACACATGTTTCACCTTCATCTTCTTCCTGATCTTTGCAACCCGGCGACAAAGATTCTGTTTGATAGACTTACGGATCAACGTGTGTGAATGAAAGAACACAAAACCAAGAAAATCGATCCCACGTGCGTCAACTGGAAACACCTGAAAGTTCTTTTTGACCTTCAATTTCAGTTTTTTCCGAAGATAATCACGGATTTCGATCAAAAGGCGTTGCAATTCCTTTTTGTCGTTTCCTAAAATCACGATGTCGTCAGCATATCGGAAATAATATTTCACGCCCTTCACTTCCTTGATCCAATGGTCAAAATAACACATGTAAAGGTTTGCAAAGTATTGTGATAGGTAATTCCCGATCGGAACGCCTTCGGCTGAATCGATGATTTCATCAAGTAACCACAACAGATCCGGATCTTTCACCTTTCGGCGAACGATGTTCTTCAGGATCTTGTGATCAATGGAAGGATAAAAATGACGAATGTCGATCTTCAGACAAAACGTCGTTCCTGAAGGATCCTGATCCAACGCCTTTCGTACCTTTTCGGCCGCCTGATGGATTCCACGATCTTTGATACATGAATATGTGTCATGTGTGAAGATCGCCACCCATATCGGTTCCATGATGTTCATGACGGCATGGTGAACGATACGATCCGGAAAATATGGAAGGCGGAAAATGATCCTTTCCTTCGGTTCGTAGATCTTGAAAGTTTCATATTCAGACGTCCGGAATGTGTGATTCTTCAGATCTTCGTGAAGGCGAAGAAGATTTTCTTCACGATGTTTGTCGTGAATCTTAACGCCCCATGAATGCGTCTTTCCCCGACGTGCCTTTTCATCGGCCAATCGAAGGTTGTCGATCGAAATGATCTGATCGTAAAGATTTCCAATTCGTTTCATCTGAATTCATTTTTGTTCATCCTGATTCATCGTGATTCATTCTGATTCATCCGGATTCATTTCGTCAGTCTGCTTTTTTATTAGTGATCTTCGAACTGGAACGCCTACCAATCACGTTCAAACTGACTTTCGTTGATTTTTTGCCTTCCCTGACCGGGATGATCAGGTACGTTTCCGGGATTCCGGACCGTTGGCATGGATTCCGCACCATTTCAATAAAAAGCATTGCCGAGAACCGATATTCGTATTCGCATTCGAAGGCGTATTATTCGAATTCGCATAACTGAAACCGGCTTTCGCACCATTATTCGCATTACCGCTGAACAGAAGGCCCCGACGGCGGACACCCATTTATATTGTTTCCTTTCAAAGATCGATCAAAACCATGTCCGTCCGAAGACGGATCATGGCGATTGTTCCGGCCCTACCGGCCGGCGATTTGGCCCGTCCGATTACGGAATAAAGCAGAGCCGAGAACCGATATGCGTATACGCATACGAAGGCGTATAAGTCGAATGCGCACAACCGAAACCGGCCGACGCACCACCATTCGCACCACCGCCGAACAGAAGGCCCCTGATGGCTGATCCTGACGATGGTATTGATGTATAGAAATAATCGCAGAAGAACGTTGTTGTTGATCCACCAACGGCGTTTGGTGTTATATCACCATTTTCGCCGAATGCGATTTCTTTCATATAACCTTCAGATCGTGGAAGACTTCCGAAGATCTTATGTCCGGCGTTGAGTGATGACGCATAATTATCAACGTCATATTCTGCCGAATAAACTTCAGAAACGCCACCGTCTGTGTTTGACTGGATGTTGCAAAGAACGCCGTCAGTCCACTTCCAAACGTGTCCGAAAGGATTTTCAACACCACGGTATGACGGAACGGAAACGGTCTTGAACACCGTGCCGGCATCATCGGCGTTTTGCGTGTAATCGACAACGCCGGTGTGGTTTCCCAGGGAATTCGTTGTTCCGCAAGGAACGAACGGATGACTTCCGTTCAATGTTGACCATTTGTTCCAATCGACATCGGTCACGCCATCACCCAATCCGCCCTGATGGAATCCTTCGTCTGTCAATGCGGCGTTGAATGTTTCTTGCCAATTGAAATTCGCATATTCAACGGCGAACAACCAAAAGACTGAACGATGGATGGCGTAAACATTTGCATTCCATCCGTTTGATCCTCTCTTACGTGCGGCGGTTCTGAAGGCGGTCAATGACATGTTTGTGACTGGACGGCCCAACAATGATCTGTATGTGTCATCCCAACTTGACGTGTTGTTGCCACCACGGAAATCAGGATCAGCATTGACAACAGAACAAAGTTTTCCGGTTGATCTTTCGATGGCGGCTTCGTATGCTGAAATATAAACCTTTGGAACCTTGTTGAATCCCGGAAGGGCATACAAAGACATCAGACAACGGAAGACGGTTCCGTCCATCTCAAATTTCACGTAATATTCAGGAATTTCGACCATGACCTGACCGGCCTTTCCTGAAAGATCGGCGGTCGCACCACCTGAATACTTTGTTGAATCGTTGGCGTTCAAATACTGAACGACGTTTCCTTCATCGTTGACAATACAACGACGCATCATTGATTGAATCGGAAGATTCTTGTGAAGATCAACACGACCGACACGTGTGCAATGTGGATCAGAAACGGTTGTGTCCGCCTGAATTCCATAATAATAGTCATAAGGGAATGTCGGTTTGTTCCCATCGACACCAATAATCAAACCCATAATTAATAACCGAATTTAAGATTCAACATCGCCAATGAACTGGCCTTGATTTCTTTCACGATTTCAGGATTCCAACCCACATCGAAAGTGATTTCGACAAAATTGTCATCCTTTGCGCCGGCCGGAATTACTTCCAACTTTACGGCGGCGGATCCTTCATTCTTGATCAGGAATGCGGATCCATCATCCAACTTGAAATTGCTTTCTGTCAGATCAGGGATCGGCCCAAACATCGAAACTTGCGCCGAAACCATTTGTCCGTTTCTATTTTCCATATTTTATGAAATTAAATGTTCAACGATTGCAAATTTAGCGAAAAGATGTATCACGGTGATACAATTTCGGAAAAATGCATTAAATTTCTATTCAAGTTTTTCCGGCGTTTCACGCCCCGGATGATCCACGCCGGAAGAACGGATCACCTGACCTTTTCCCGGAAGATCAGGATCACCGTGTTTCTGTTTTAACTCCAGTTATTGTCACGGAACGCACCAACCATTTGGAACGCACCCAACCACGAAGATGTTGCGTTTGGCGTCATCAATGATCCGACTTTGATCACTTCTGCCATTTCTCCACCTTCCCATGTGACTTCACGACCATTACACCAAAGGTTGTTCCAAACCTGATCGTTGATGTTCGCCACCATGACACGTTGTGAATCTGCCATCGAAAGGACATATCGATAATTTGATGTCGTTCGAAGAAGAACCATGTCGATCGCCATTCCGGCCGATTCGTTTCCGCTTGCATAACATGGGATCGTGTAATATGTCGTGCCATTCGTCGCCTTTCCTGATGTCAGGTTGATCGTTTCGTAATATGAAGGATTTTCCAATCCCTTGTAATATATTCGGGCGTATGATCCGTAAACAACCATCGTGATTCTTTTACGTGCGCCGAACTGACCACGACAAAGGATGTCTGATGTGTAGAATCGATATGAACGGCCCTTTGTATAATCATATCCCTGATGATACAAATCACCTTCAAACCACATCTTTCCATCTGATCCGAATGCAATTCCGCCAACTTCGTCGCCGTTATTGTTCACACATCGAAGATTCTTGAAGGATCCTGAAACGGCCTTCATCTTTCCTTCGAAGGTTGATTCGCCTGAAATGAACAACTTCGTCGCATAACATGAACCATCCTGAAGGACACGGAATGGCGCAACGGATCTGTTTTCCTTTGTTGCACCGGCCCAAAAACGAACAGAACCGGCGGTTGTTCCTTCTCCGGTGATACCGGCCAAAATGCTTCCTGAATCGCCGGCCAACTGAACGGTTCCGGCGGTCACGATTCCACCGTCAATGACGGTTTGTGTGTTGTCGTAATTGGTTGCCAATCCCCAATCGGCCTGAACATAAGATCCGGTCTGACGTGATGTGATACAACGACGAAGGTTTGTTCCATCGGTCCACAAATCGCCTTGATCATACGGTGGATATGGCGTTTTGACGAAGATCCTTCGTTTTCCGTCGGCCGTGTCTTGTGCTTGTGCGGCGGCGTTGTATGCGTCAATTGCGGTCTGATCACTTGTTTGTTGCCAACATCTGAACACTTCTTCGCCGATTTCAACCCAATCAGATTTCACGAACGATCCTGATGTTCTTGTTGACTGACAAACGAAGATCGTGTTTCCGTCTGCATATATGTCGGCGATCGCATAAGGTGTCGAAGGTTTTCCGTATGTGAAACAACAACCATTTGTCACCAACTTGAAGAATTCAATCGCAACAGATACGATGTTCTGATCTTCAACCTTCTTCCAATAGGTCTTCACGGTTGTTCCTGATGTTTCAGAAACGGCACGATACAACGTGTTTGAAGACGTGAACAGAAGAATGTCGTCAACACTTGCGGACTTTCCGTCGATCGTTGGGAATGATCCGGTCTTGAACAGACGAATTTCGTGGTCATTATACAATGATCGAAGATCTGAAACATACATGTTTCGATAAAACTTCAATGCATTCGATGAAACATCAAACCATGTGTCGCCGATGTGCGTCGCCTTTTCTGTGTCTGTCGTCCAATTCGATGATGGATCTTCAGACTGAAACCACGATTCGATCTTTCCGTCGATCTGACTGGCGAACAAATCCACCTGATCCGCATACGCACCATTGACGAAGGTGATCAGGGCCGAATTGTCGGTGTATTTTGACGCCTTCGCCCAATCTGACGCCGTATAAGATCCGGTGTCACGTGTCTTTGTGCAACGCATGATGTCGCCTGATGTTCCCTGAACCCAAAGATCGCCAACTTCATACGGTGTGTATGGTGTTGATGTGAAGATACGACGTTTTGTCTTTGCCAATGCCAATGCATCGTTGGCGATCGCCAATGCGTTTGCGACTTCGGCGTCTGACAATTGTTGCCATTTATAAACACCGTTATCCTTCACAAAACGGAAAACCGCACCGGTGTCCGTATTATAGAACAAATCACCCAAATGATCTTCCTTCAGTTTTGTCGTGGTCCAATCCTTCGCCGGAACGTTTGACAACGTTGGATCGTATGTGTAGAAGAATTGTTCGATCTGACCGTCAATCTGTTCCTTCAGGTCGTCCAAAATCCCCGGAAGGGTGTTGTCAATGTAGTTCTTTGTTTCTTCGCTTTCGGCGGCCAAATCATCAACGGTCATCTGTTGATCATTACGTGTGAACACGATCTTTCCGCCAATTTCTCCGGCGTCCAAATCGAAATATGTCACGCCGTCGGCTGACTGGATCCTTCCGGTCTTGATGAATCGTCCATTGACGGTTGTGAATCCGTATGTCAGGGCGATCGTTCGTGTGTTGGTGTCTGAATCAACCATGTTCAGAACGCCGATCCAAAACCAATATGCGGTCGAATCGTTGACTTTGTGTTGTTGTGTCGTGATCACAATCTGACCAACGTTTGACGACTTCTGACATTTCGCATAGATATAATATGCGGTCGTTGCCAATGTCTTTCCTTCACCGACTTCTGTCAAAGTCTGATCCAAGTTCTGAAGATTCCATGTTCGGGCCTGATTTTCGTCGATCGTATAATGAACCAACTGGCCGCCCGGATTCACGACGATTCTGTTTGGTTTTCCGCCGTAATTTGGTTGAAATACGGTTCCGACCAATCCGAATTGCATCGACTTTGCACCGACTGACAACATTTCTGTTTCAACGGATTCAGGTCGAATTTTGTCCGTGAAATATCCATCAGGATCAAAGATCATCGACAAAAGTTGTTGTTGATCTCTCCAGTTACGGCGTGATCGTGCGGCGTCAAACAACTTGTTTGTGATGATCGTCGTATTGATGTCCTTCAGATCATTGATGATCGTTGTTCCAACGGTGGCCGTCACCATCTGATCGGCGATCGTCAGGCCGTAATTGTAAGGATCCAACAGATCACGTGTCAGACCAACGATTTTGATCGAAGCATTGATCGCCATGTCCTGATCTTCGATCTTTATCAGATCACCGATCCAAAACAGATTCTGATCAGGATTTTCGTTCATGACGTTCTTCAGGAAGAATTCCGACAACGTCAATGAATACTTCACTTCGGGTGTCGATTCTTGCTTCAGATATTTTTGGGCCTTTTCCGCCAATTCGTTTTCGGCGGTCGTGATGTAAGATTGTGGAAGGTAGATGTTCAGAAGGACGTATTTGTCGCCGGTCTTCATCTGATATGCGGCCGTTGACGCATTCGGGATCCTGAATCCTGTTTCGTCGTCAACCGCCTTGATCACGAACTTCTTTGTCGAATGTTCATAACTGATGACATCGAATTCCATTCCGGACAACTGACCTGAATTGAAATGGATCTTCGCCGATTCGCCATTCAACAGATACAACGAATTTCCGTCCTTATCTGTTGCCATCAGGTCGAAATCCATCCCGGAATCAATGAAGGTGAACACGTCAGATCCCAACGCCGTGATCGTTCCGGTTCTGTGTGGATAAACATCATCGAAGACCTTTGTTCCAACCCACATTCCATATTTGGCGATCGACGCCTGATCTTCAACGTATGAAGAAGATCTTTGTGTATTAGGAAGAAGAAGGCATGTGTCGCCGTATTTCGACGATATGATGTTTTGTGTTGATCCACGAACCTTCAGGCGGTTGATGATGTTTCCGTCGTCAACGTTGTCACGTGTCAGATCATAGATTCCACGACCGACACCATATTTGAACGTGAATGGAAATTCGACGCCTTCCTGACCGATGTTGATCGCATAAGATGAACCGTCTGAAGAAGGTGTGAACGTGAAAAACGTGTCGTATTCCTGACAAAGTCTTTGAAGGACTGAAAGACACGAATCAGAATCCGCAAACGAAATGGTCTTCGTTTCAGTGTTCTGAAGGATCGTTCCCAATGTGAACAATCCCGGTGTCGCTTCCTGACTTGACATGATCAGGACTTCCATGAATCTTTTCAGATCCGCCGTCAATGATTCAACACGAAGGTTTGCGCCGGTGTGTGTTGGATCCAAATTTGGATCATAAGAAGATCGGGCCAACTGGTTCTGAACTCCTTCCATTTTGAAAGTACAAAGGAAATCTGATTCAGAAGATTTTCTGATCGTTCCCTTCTTATTCAACCAATAACGTCGGCCATATACGTCGATATATGATCCGATCTGATAATCGACCGGAACGGCCGAACGAATCTGAAGGTTGACAACGTCAGAATTCTGACCGTCGATCTGTTGGTTTGCAGATTCAACGTGTGTTGACTTTGCCAATGATTCAATGACTTCGTTCGTTCCGTCCGGATGATAAATTCTTAAATCTTTTGCCATATCACAATTGCGTTGGTGTCAAATGATGTGATTTCTTCAATTACTCCGGCAATTACAATGAAATAATCGCCATTGTCTTCGTATGTGTGGGATAATTCGACCGGCCCTGAAACATCCTTTGAAACGGATCCGTCGCCCCAATACACATTCAGGACCTTTTCTGAATTCAGGCTGATCGTTGCGGTTGATGTCGCTGACGAAACTTTCATGAACTTCAGAACTCGTTTGACTGGTAATGGTTCTTTCAATTTCAGGGTGAATGTTCCCACCATCAAATTGTCGTTCCATGTTTTGTCCGGATCGATTTCGTCTTCCATATAGACTTCAAACACCAATGGATGTGTCGGATGAATGTCGCAAAGAAGACGGTGTGTTCCCTTCTTATCGAAGACACGAAGGAAATTGTTCAGGGCGACGGCATAACCGCCCTTTCCTTCATCCGTCTTGATGAAACAATCCAAACTGATCGTTCTTTCTTCCAAAAACTTGCGATTCAGATCGATCATCTTTCCGTGATAGTTCGACCAATTTTCCGTCAACGGCGTCTTCATCTTTGGACGACTGACCAAACCTTTGGACTTCGATACATAAACACCATAATCCTTGAAATTCACGCCGTCCAAATAATATTCCAACATTCGGACGTTTGAAAGTTCGTCAGACAATTCGGTGTATGTCATCGCAATATTGAAGATCTTCAGGTCATCAACCATCGCCAATCCCATCTGATCGCCGCCATAATAGTCCTGATCAACAGAAAAACCGGTCAATGATCCTGAATGTTCAACGGTTGCAAACAATTGCGTGTTGACGTAAAATCTGAAGGTGTTGTTTTCCTTCACGACGGCAACGTTCATCCATGTTCCGGGATCGATTGGAATTTCTTGTGTCCAATACTGATCGACACCCTGATATGCGAACATGAAGATGATCTTCGTTGGTGATCCGACCTTGACTGATAACGGATTGATCCAAAACATCATCGTCCACGACTGGTTCAGGACGTTGGCCAACACATCTTTGTTGATGTCGGCCTTTCCAACTCCGTCAGGGAATTCGATCGCATTTCCGACCTTTCCCGATACGAAATCACATCCGGTGACTTCGGCGTCGGCTCGATTCTGTGAAAAATCATAAGCCTTTGCGGATCCCTGACCTTCATCGAATGGAAGGTATAAAATCAAATTTTGCGTATTTGCCATAATTTTCGATATTTAATGATCAGGAAGATCCCGGTCTTCCCGATCGTGTTGTTTTATGCTAAACCCTGACCACGTAACGTGTCGGAATCTGATCCCATCTTTTCCAAAATCTGATCCAGTTTGTTCAACTTGACCAAATATCCGGAATTCGAAGAAATGATCGCCAAATATACTAAAGCCTGACGCATGTGTTCCAATGCTTCCATCTGATTAATGCGGATCGCTTGCATCTGACCTTCGATCTTTCCGGCCGTTTCTTCGGTTACTGACTGAACTGATCCTTCGGCGGCGTCTTGTTGATCGTCGGCGGATCTGAACTGATCATTAATCTGTTTTGCGGCCGCCGTTGCACCATTGACGATTGAATCACGAAGGGTGTCCAACGCCTTCTGTTCCTGATCCGTGATGGATGTTCCACCTTCGCCGTCAAGATCCATCGCATCGGCCCACATGTCATACCACTTTTGCAATTGGTCTTTGTAGTTGGCCAAAAACATCTGTTTGATCAGG
>Ga0326512_10002435_pt1 | contig 13801 bp, 14 predicted proteins | sample 1_2617_0518_D_FD_203652 | JGI IMG/M metagenome (GOLD analysis project Ga0326512, IMG submission 203652) | Bovine rumen microbial communities from UC Davis, California, United States - 1_2617_0518 | ecosystem: Host-associated > Mammals > Digestive system > Stomach > Rumen | place: USA... | reverse complement strand
CCCATGTCCTCGTAGGCAGACAGGGGCCCCGTCCAGAGGATGTAGTCCTCCTGGGCCAGTCCCGTGGTCAGGGTCACCTCCGCCTTTAAGGTCCCCGCCGCGTCCAGGGTGCAGACGGTCTCCAGCACCTCCGCCCAGACGGTCAGGGTGTCCGAGTCCCCGTGGTCTCCCAGATAGGTCTTGACCCCGGGGATCTTGTAGACAAACCGCTTTTCCTGCCGGGAGAACAGGATCTCATAGCTGGCGCTCCGGTCCACGCTGTCCGCGGAGAGATCCCGATAGCTCTCGCTGTCCGCGGAGAAGTCCCCGTAGCTGTTGAGGGTGCCCTGGACCGTCAGCCCACCGGTGCGGAGGGCCGCCAGTACCGCCCGGGACTGATCTGCTCCCAGGCTCCAGCCGCCCCGCCAGACCCGGTCCTGGCTGCCGATCTTGGTGTACTCCATCAGCATCCCCAGGGGCAGCACATACCTGGGCGCCGCGGCCCCGTAGGCGTCCGCCCCGTCGCTGCCGTCCTCGCCGCTGCTGCCGTCCCGTCCGTAGACGCCGGAGGCCCGTCCGATGTCCGCCAGCTCGTCGGCCAGGGTCCGCTGGACCTCCCCCAGATCCACCGAGACATATTTCTCCCGAAGCACGTCCCAGGTTGTTTTCACCGCCTGCTCCACCGTGGTTCCCGCCTCCGGGTGCCAAACCGCCACGCTGTCCATGGGCCGGATGGGCTGGGGGGTCTCCCCGTCGGCGTAGCTGGAGGCGTTGGTCACCGTGTCCTCCAGCATCTCCGGATGCCCCAGCAGGTAGTCCCAGGCCAGAGTCTCCAGCACCTGGTCGGAGATTTCCACACCGTTTTCCGCCGCGTAGGCTGCCGCCTCCCGGGTTTTGTCCAGGATCAGCGTCCGCTGCCGGGGATCGTTGGTCTCCGGGGTCTGCCCCCAGTATCTGAGGAGATTCCCCGCCGCGTCCTCTGTTTGGTAGTAGCAGAGGACCCGGGTGTACCGGTCTGTGCCGTCCCGGCTCCGGCGCAGGTCCGTCATGTTGGCCCCGTAGGCCACCGCCGCCCCGTTCTCCGCGGCATAGCCTCCCCTGTATGTGATGGGTTCCTGGATCATCAGGCAGTACCCGTCCTCGGTCAGGAGCCCCGCCCCGTCCCCGTCGCAGAGGGCAATCCCCGGCTCCGTCCGGTCCGTGCCCCCGGGGAAGATCCGCAGGGTCACCTGCCGCCGGTCAAACCAGATGGTCCCCCCGTAGGTGTCCCGGATGGTCTCCAGGACATCCCAGATGGATACCGGTTTGTCGATCTCCAGGTCTCCGTATACGTCCTCCCCGCTGGCCGGATGCTCCCAGGCAAATGTAAAACCCGGGTCCGAGCCGTCCAGGGTCCGGATGTTTTCCATGGCCTCCCGGGCTGTCCCTGCGGTGAAGGGCGCCGCCGGAATCCCGGAGAGCCGGTTTGCGATATGCCGGGCATAGATCACCTGGTTTCCCAAACCGTCCAGGGTGATCCGGTAGATCTCAAAGGGCTGTGGCGGCTCCGCCAGAAATGGCAGCGCCAGGATCTGCTGCCGGAGCTTTAGCCGCTCGGGGTCGTCCTTGTCCCAGGGGATCTCCAGCTCCAGCTCGTAGCGCATGGCCTCCGGCTCGTAGGTCACCTGGCAGCTGGTGGCCCCCGGGAGCCTGCCCAGGCCCTCGGAGGTGTAGAGGACCTCGTCGCTGCCGTACAGGATCGGGATCATCCTACCACCTCCACCAGTTGGGCGTGACCTCCACGGCCTTGCAGCCGGTGCCCAGGGTCAGAGTGTTGGTCCCGGGCCGGAGCTTGGGAAAGTCGTAGGAGATCTCCCCCTCCCGAGTGATGGACACATAGGCCCCGCAGGCCGCCCCGGTGCCGCCGCCGGTGCAGATCCCCGCCTCGCAGTCCACCAGCACGCTCTCGTAGGGGGCGCCGCTGACGGTGATCTCCGCCCCGTCGATGGTCACGTGGGCCGGAAGACTGCTGTCCGTGGGCCAGATCCTTATTTTCGGCAGCGCCGTGGTCCGGTAGGGGTTCTGGATCACCCGGGTGCCCCCGTAGCTCACGTCCGCCCCGGTGGGTACATAGATCACACCGCTGCTCCGGAGCAGGTATTTTGGTTCCTCCCCGGAGGTGAGGAACCGCTGGGGCAGGCAGCGGAAGGAGATCTCAAAGTTTGCCGCCCGCCGCCCCATGGAGGCCTTGGGGCTAAAGGCCCCGTCCCAGACTCCCATCCGGTATTCCCCCGGGAAGATGCTGTCCTGGATCCGCCGGTAGCCCGGCCGGGAGCCCAGGATGTCCCGGATCTCCCGGAGCTGCTCCTCCGCCCCCGTGGAGATGCTGCACTGATAGGTCAGGGTGATGTTGGGCACCGTGCCGCCCACCGTCCTGTCCTGGCTGCTGACGTAGGTGCCGTCCAGCAGCGCGTCCCCGGTCCTGCCGGGCCGGGCCGCAAAGCTCTGGCTCCGCTTGGCAATCTCCAGGGCCTCCCGGTTGGAGACCCGGACCCCGTAGGCGGAGAGATCCACCCCGTCAAAAATGATTGTGTCGGCCATTTACAGCGCCACCCTCCTTCTGAAGTCGTCCCAGATCTGCTGGGAGATGTCCCGGGCCAGGGTCTTTTCGTCCATGCCCTCCGCGGCGTAGACGTTGAACTGGGGGCTGTAGGTCACCGCCCCGCCCAGGCCCGCCGCCGGAACCTCCCCAGCGCTGCCCGGGACCCAGCTGTCCAGGGCCGTGTCCTGCATGCGGCTGACCGCCTGCTGCAGGGGCAGCAGGTTCCCGGCGATGCCCTCGGCGATGCCCGGGGGAATCCACCGGCCGATCTCGTCCCGGAACAGCCTGGAAGGAGATCCAACTTCGTATGCCCCCTTTGCGTCGTCCAGGCTCTCCTCCTTCAGCCCCAGGATGGCCTGCCGGACGGCCTCCCGGTTTGCCGTGATGCCCCGTGCGATGCCCTCGTCGATCCAGCTGCCCACGTCCTCCCAGCCCTCGGTCTCCAGGGCGGCCTCCTGTGCAGCTCCCAGCGCCTCCACGGCTGCGGTGGCCACCTGATCGGCGTTCTCGGAGAGCCCTGCGGCCATCTCGCCGGCTCCGGTCTCTCCGGCGGTATGGAAGCCCTGGTAATCCGTAAAGGCCCCCAGGGCCCCGTCAAAGGCCTCCTCCGCGCTCTCGGAAAGGAGCGCCTCCCCGCCGGCAAAGCCGTTGTAGGCGGAGATCATGCCCTCCTCCACGGCCCGCCGGAAGATGGGAGCGAACCGCTGCAGGTTCCCCTCCACGTCGTCCATCATCTCGGAGACCTGCTCCGCGCCCTGGACGCCCATGTCGTACATGTACCGGGCGAACAGCACCGCCGCCTCGTCCCCGCTGTCGGCTGCCGCCTGCATAAGGACGGCAATGTTGTCGTTCCAGTCCTCGTAGGCGTCCACGTTGCCGGTCATGTTGTCGGCCATCTCGTCCAGGGTCATACCCAGGGAGGTGTCCAGCCGCTGGAAGCTGTTGACCACCGTGTCCACGGACCCCTCCACGGTTTTGGCCCAGTCCGCGGCCTCCACCCCGGAGTCGATCAGGAACCGGGCCAGCTGCGCGTCCGTGACGCCCGCGTCCTCCGCGATCCGCACCAGAGCACCGTCCGCCTGGTAGAGCTCGCTGACCGTGGCCGCCATGTTCAGCTGATCCAGGGCCTCGTAGGCCCGCATTCTGGCCTCCGGGTCCCCCAGATCCCCGGCGCTCTGCCACTGGGTATAGAGGTCGTCGTAGGCTTTCCGGAGGTCCGTGCCCCGTTTCAGGGCCTCCAGCGCCCCGGTCTCCACGTTGGCCAGGGTCTCGCCGGCCTCCAGGGCCGCCTGGTCCAGGGTGTCCATGGCCCCCGCAAGGTCCTCTGTGCCGCCTGCGGCCTCCGCTGCCTGCCGGTGGTATTCCTCGGTCATCTCCCCCAGTTCGTCCACGGAGACGTTCAGCAGCGACGCCGCCTTCTCCGCCGGCACCAGCCCGCTCTCCACCAGCTCGATCATCTGCAGCTCATAGAGCTGCACGGAGCTGGAGGCGTCCGCCAGCTGCCGTTCCAGCACGCTCACGTCGTCGGAGGCCTCCAGGAACACGTCCCCGGTGTCCTCCACGGCAATGTCCAGCGCGTCGATGTAGTCAAAAGCCTCCTGGGGAACCTCGAAGCTCACCTGCTCCCCGGTCAGGTCGTAGACCTTTTGCTCCAGGTCGTCCAGGGCCCCGGTCAGGGCCGCAATGCCCTCCTCGGTGCTCGTGTCGTAGACCTGGATGTCCAGGTTGTCCTGGAGGGTCTCCGCCGCCCGGGCCAGGGCCTCCATGGCGGAGCCCATGCCCTCCTCCTGGACCTTTGCGGCCCCCTCCAGATGTTCTTTTGCCGCCGCCCGCTCTCCGGTGAGCCGGGCCTCCTCTGCCAGAGCCTCCTGGTATTTGCCGGAGCCCCGCTCCAGCTCCTGGTAGAGGTCCGCCGCCGCGTCCCGCTGCTCCTTCTCCGCGGTGATCTGTTCCCGGAGCACGGCCAGGTCCAGGGCCGCGCCGTACTCCCCCTGGGCGATGGCCGCGTTGCCGGTGGCCTCGGCCAGAAGCCCCAGCACCTGGGTCCGCTCCGCCTCGATCCGGCTCAGGTCCTCCTCGGTGATGCCGGTCTCCTGGGCCTTTTCCTCCAGGGCCCGGTACTGCTCGATGAGATCCAGCACGCCCCGGGAGCCGGTGACCCGGTCCTGGGCCTCGGTGATCCGGTCCACGCTCCGCTCCACCTGCCGGGCCGGGTCTGTCATCTGCTCCAGCAGGGTGTAGGGGGAGGTGATGATCCGGCCGATCACCGGCAGGATGTTCTCCGCCGCCGTCAGGGCGCTCTGTCCCAGGTTGTCCACCAGCCCGGTGAGATCCGCGTCCTCCCCGGCGATCCCGGCGAACAGATCTCCCAGAGCCGCCTTGGTCATATTGATGCTGCCGGAGATGGTCTCCTGGGCCTCCCTGGCGGTGGTGCCGGTGATGCCCATCTCCGTCTGCACCCGGTGGATGGCGTCCACCATGTCGGCGAAGTCCCCCAGGGTGTATTCCACGGCCTCCCCGTTGGCTGCCGCCAGCTTCTCCGCGTCGTCCAGCAGCCGCTGCATCTCGCTCTGGGTGCCGCCGTAGCCCAGCTTCAAGTTGTCCAACATGGTGTAGTTTAGCTTTGCAAAGCCCTGGTAGGCGTTCTGGATGCTCTCCATGGAGGTGCCCATCTTGTTGGCGTTGTCGGACATATCCCGGAGGGCCATGTCCGCCTTGTCCGCGGCCTTCTCCGTGTCGCCCCCCAGGCTCTGGATCAGGGAGGCCGAGAAGCCGGTGACCGTCTCCATGTAGTCGTTGGCGCTGAGCCCGGTGGTTTTGAAGGCCTCCTCCGCGTAGCCCTCCACCTTCCCGGCGGAGGTTTTGAACAGGGTCTCCACGCCGCCGGTGAGCTGCTCGAAGTCCGCGTATCTGCTCAGGCTCTCCTGGATGCCTGCGCCGATGGCCCGGGCCACGTCCACGCCCACCTTGGCCAGGCCGGCGCCCAGAGCCGCCTTTTTGAAAAAAGAGGCGAAGTCCGTGCCTGCGGTGGTGCCCGCGGCCTGAACCTCGCCTCCCATGGCCCGCTGGATCCCCGAGGAGATCCCCTGGGCCGACGGGATGATCTGTACATATGCCTTTGCCAGTTCCGTGGCCATGGCCTCACGCTCCCTCGTATCGTTTCTCTGTCATTCGGCCTTCCCTGCCAGCCTCCCCCACATCTCCAGAAAATCCTCGCCGGAATCGAAGCTCCGGACCTCCGAGGGCTCCTTCTCCCGAAGACTCTCCAGCAGCAGCTTCGGCCGGTTCCTGCCCTTTTTCCCGTCTCTGGAGAGCATCCAGATCAGGTACCGGGTATAGTCCGCCGTGGCCGCCAGCAGGGTCTCCGACAGGGTGAGCTTTCCCCCGGTGAGCCGCCGGACGCACCGGCTGGAGGACGGCAGCCCCGCGGCGAGGACCGCCGCCGTCTCCAGCGGCAGCCCCCGCCAGGCCAGGACCCCGTAGGTCTCCGCCATGTCGCAGATCAGCGCGTCCTCCCCCTCCGAGAGCATCCCGGCGAGGAGCATCAGTTTTTTAGGCTGTTCCTGGCCCGGAAGATCTCCAGCAGCGCCTTGTGGACCTCCAGGGTCCTGACGCGGCCGTCCTCCCCCCGGAGGTGCTCCAGCAGAGCGGCCTTCTGTTTTTCTCCCAGCACCAGGTTCAGGGCCGCCGGCAGGGCCGTCTGGTCCCCCTGATCCAGCCGGATCAGCAGCTCCAGCAGCTCATAGTCGCCCCCCAGGTCCTCCCGGATCTCGCAGGAGAATCCGGATTCCGTCTCAATTTTAATCAACGCGATCCCTCCATGTCCTTGTGCTTTGGTTTGGCAGTCTCAGCGCCGGATTACGACGCCTTGATGTATTCGTAGTGTGTGTTGTCGTTGGCGTCCGCCTGGGCGGTGATGGTGATCCCGTAGCCCACGGACTCGGTGGAGACGTACTTGATCTCCTCCGTCTCGGAGATCCGCCCGATGGGGATCACGATCCGCTTCAGGGCGTTGTCCTTGAGAATCATGTCGATCACATAGACGTGGTCCTCCAGCTCCTTGGCGCCCACGTTGATGGTGATGCCGGTGTCCAGGGTGCCGGAGACGTTGGTGTCGCCGTAGACCGTCTTCAGCACCGCCACGTTCATGGATTCCATCAATTTCATCTGGAAGTTGTCCGTCCGGGAGGTCTGCAGGGTGTTGACGGTGGCGCCGCCCCACTCCTTCTCCTCGTCGGACTCCATGGTGTTGGCGTTGGTGACGCCGTCCTCGCTGACAAAGCCCAGGTTCTCAAAGGCCTCCGCCAGGGTGGCGTCGGCGGTGGTGGGCAGGGTGGTGCCCAGAGGCGCCCGAAAAATCGCGCCGCCGGCCTTGGGCTTGCCGGCGGTGACCAGGGATGCGTTGTTGCCGCTTGCCATATATGCTCTCCTCCTAGTAGTGATAGATGTCGTAGACCGCCTGATAGCGGTGTCGTTTGGTGTCCGTGTCCGGGTAGGGGTAGTCGGAGTTCAGCCGGACCCCGGCGATCTCCCCCAGTTCGGTCAGGCCCTCCGCCGCGGCCTTGGCCTGCTCGTTGAGCCGGGAGGCCTCGTAGAGGCTGGGCCCGTAGCTCTGCAGGGCGAAGGCAGCGGTGAGGAGCCCGTCGGCGCTGCCGGAGCCGGTCTTCTGGATGACCAGGATCCGCGCCGGGGGATCCGGCGGCAGCTCCAGCTTCACCGGCACCGGGGCCAGCGCCTCCGCAAGGTAATCTCTTACGGTTTTCTCGATCATGCGCTCACCCCTTCAGTGCCTTCAGGATGGTGTTGTTCCGGGCATTCTCCGCCCGGGCCTCCCTTGTGTCCGCGGAAATCTCCGCGTTGACGCGGTTTTTCCCCACCATGGAGGAGACCGAGTAGCCCTCCCCCAGCCGGCGCAGGGCCCCGTTGGCATGGTCCAGGCAGATCTGCTCCATCTCCGGTGACCGGAGCAGCTGCCGGACCCCCTCCCGGTTCAGTTCGATGCGGATTTTGCTACTCACAGCGCTCCACCAGCACCTTTCTGTTCCAGGGCCCGGGAATCAGGTGATCGATCCCCTGGGTGGGGTAGCCGATCACCCGGAACCGCTCCCCGAAGAACTCCACGGTTTTGTCCTTCCAGTCGTGGCCGTCCTCCTTGGGGATGGCCAGCATGTAGACGGCCTTTTTCCCCTGGAGGGCCGCCGCCTCCAGCACCTCCTGTCCCCCCTGCTGGGCCGGGGATACCAGGACGTTTGCAATATCCGTGGGGATCAGCTCGCAGATGTCCCCGCCGAAGGGGTCCTGTCCGGTGACCGCGGGCTCATAGAGCCGGACCGTGAGCCCCGTAATATGCTGGAATGTCATAGGGCTCCATCACCCCCATCCTCTGCCGCCGGAGGCCCAGGGCCTTCATGTCGTTTTTCAGGATGGCCCCGGAGATGCCACCGCCGGGAATGGCATAGGTGCCGCTCCAGACGTAGCCCAGGGCGCTCTGGCTCTCCTGGGTCATGGGTTCCCCCTGGGTCTCCTGCCGGAGGATCCTGGCGATGATCCCGGCGGTGACGTTTTTCAGCACGGACCCATAGCAGGGATCCTCCTCCGCCATGGCGTCAAGATCCGCCCCGCAGGCCCGTCCCCGGACCCGCAGCTCGTCGGAGATCAGCGGCAGCAGCACCTCCGCCCTGGCCGTCTCCTCCTGCGTCATGGGCCGCCACATGGACGTGAGCTCCTGGATACTGAGAAAGGGCGTCCGCTCCTCCTCTGCCATGGTCTCACCTCATTTCTTCTTGTCCGCAGCCGGGGCCTTGGGCTTCCTGGGGGCGGGAGCAGGCTTGACCTCCTCCCAGTCCCCGCCGGAGACCTTCCCCCGGACGTCGATCACAACGCCGGTGCGCTTGTTCCGGTACCGCATCAGGCGCTCTTGATCAGGGCGAAGGCCGTAGGCTCCAGCACCGCCCAGCCCAGGTAGGCCTCAAAGCGGAGATAGATCTGGTTGTGGCCCTTCAGGTCGCCCAGGGTGGCGTCGTTGTCGGGATTGCCGTAGGGGATGATCTCCATGGAGATGTCCCTGGCGTAGCCCCAGCGGAAGCCCTCGTCGAAGTCTCCCACCACGCCCAGCAGCTTGTTGGCAGCCACCGCAGAGACGTTGGAGCTGATGCCCACAGGCAGGCCGTTGATGCTGCCGGGAGCGTTGCCCCAGGCCAGCTCCGGGAACATCTTCGCGCCGCCGGAGGTGGTCATCTGGCTGAGGGCTGCCCGCAGGGCGGGGGCCATGGCCAGGCCGGTGGGATCGTAGTCCTGAGCCTGCACCAGGGCGATGCCGCTCTCCACCAGGTCGTCGGCGGTGGTGCCGGCGGACTCGGTGACAGTCTGGTTCACCGCGCCGCTGAAGTTGTTGGTGCCGATGATGGTGGAGGCCGTGGCGGTCCGGGGGTTGATGCCGTGGATGGCCATCAGGTCCAGGCCCTTGGCCAGCTTCCGGGAGAAGCCCTCCACCGCCGGGGCCAGGAAGTCGATCCGGGCCTCCTCCGAAGCGAACATGAACTCGTCGGAGATCCGGATGCCGTATTCAACCTTCAGGGGATTGATGGTCCGGGTTCCCACGGTGGCGCCGCCCACGCCCTTGGCGCCGTTCTCGGCCACAATGTCGATCTCCTTGTCCAGGGAGAAGGTGAACTCCTTGTTGCCGCTGAAGGCCACAGGCTGTGCCTGGCACAGCTGGGCGATGACGCTCTTGCCCTTGGTCTGCAGGAACACCTGATTGCTCAGCTGCTGGGGGAACAGGGCGCTGCCCCCGGAAGTGGTGGAAAGTACAGTTGCCATAGTTTAAATTCCTCCTGTTGTCAGATTGAGATTGGAGACCACGGTCCGCAGCATGTCCCGGGTATCGTTTCCGCCGCCCTCTGCCGGCTCCGCCGAGCGTCCCGGCTGCAGGGGCCTTTCCGTCCTGGCCGCGAACATGCCCTTGAGGTTCTCCGCGTCATTCCGGAGCTCCTCCTCGGTGCTGCCCACCAGCCGGCCCGCCGCCTCATAGGGGAGACCTGCTGCCAGCGCCACCCGCGTTTTTACCGAGGCGCTCTCGTATGCGGCGATGGTCTGGTCTCTCTGGGCGATGGTTTCCCTCTGCTGTTTCAGGTCGCTCTGCAGCTGCCCGATCTGCTCCTCGTAGCCGCTGCGGATGCCCTGCAGGTCCTCCGGCGAGGTCCAGCCCTCGTAGCGGGTCTGGAGCGTGTTCCGCTCCCGCTTGAGCCGGGCCGCGATGGCCTGATCGAACTGCTCCTGGGTCTCGATTGGTGTGAATTTTGTTTCTTCTGCCATTGGTTTGTCCTCCCATTTGACCGGTGGTATCCGGATATAAAAAAGCGCCTGTGTCTCCACAAGCGCGTTTTTCTGTTTTTGTGGGATCTCCCCACATTGTCATTGCGAGCCGTCCCAATGATGTCATTGCGAACCAGTGACCGACGTCACTGGTGTGGCAATCTCAGCCTCGGATCATCCGCCGGCCTTCCCCTAGTAACTGATCCTCTGCCGCCGTTTCTCCCTGGCCTCGCTGCAGGCCCAGGCCGCCAGGATCACGCTGTCCAGCAGGCAGATGTCCTGCCCGTCCTTCAGGGACTTGTAGCCAAATCCCCCGCCGGTGCCGATGGCCCGCTTTTCGCAGTTGGCAACGGTCTCCGTCAGAGACGGCTGCCCCATGTGCCGGAGGGTCCCGGCGCTGAGCATCTGCTCAAAGGCGGCGTTGGCGGTGATGATCTCCTTCACCGTGGGCAGCACCGGCTTTTTCAGGCTCCGCGCCTTCATGGCCTCCGCCAGCAGGTTCTGGGCCCCTGCCCCGTCCACCACCGTGGCCGCGGGCCGCAACTTCTCCAGCAGGTCCAGGATCCAGTCGTTTCCCGCCCGGATGGGCCGGACGTCCAGCCCCTCCACCAGGATGTTCCCGTCCCCGGTCTTCACCGCCAGGCTCATGGCCGCGTTGGTGCCGTCCTTGCCGTACTTGACGCCAACAAACAGGGGCCCGGTGAGCTCCGGCAGCGTCTGGAGCTTCAGGGCCTCCCACTCCCCCCGGGAGATGGCGGACTGGAGGCTGTAGCGGAACCAGTAGCCCAGCCGTTGGATCACGAAGTCCAGGGGGTCCTTGTCCCCGTCCCACTCCGCCCGGATCTTCCGCTCGTCCAGGTGGTAGCCCATGGAGGGATTCACCTGGTACCAGATCTCCGGGTCCGTCAGATCCTTCGGCTGCTGTTCCACGCTCCACTCCGCCCAGCCGGTGGCGTACCGGCCCCCCGCCAGGGTGCCTTCCCGCATCTTCTGGAAGACCGTCCCCGCGGAGACCAGGGTGGGGGGTGTGCCGCAGAAGACCGTCTGCGGATTTTTCGAGTCCGTCACCGTGTAGATGAGGGCGGTCTCCTGCTCCGTGGTGTACTCCTGGGCCTCGTCGATCACCAGGAGGTCAAAGCCTTCGCCCAGGCCTCCGGAGGCCGTCCGGGTCCGGAATACGATGGAGCCCCCGCCGGTGACCTCGATGGTCTCCAGCCCGTGCTGCTTGTTGGTCCGGAAGCTCTTTTCCGGGGGAACGAAGTCCCGCCTTGCCCGGCCCAGCTCGATGTACCCCGCCTTGGTCAGGATGTCGCACAGCCGTTTCCAGGCTGCCGTGGAGGTGGTGGTCCTGTGGGCGGTGTGGCAGATTTTCTCCCCGTTTTTGAGGCCCCACATCTCCCGCATGACAATGACCTCGTTTTTCCCGTTCCGTCGAGGCACGCTGTAGCCGAATTTCTGGTGGACCCAGAGGCCGTCCCGGTCCACCGCCATGATGTCGTAGCACAGCAGCTCCTGCCAGGGGATGGCAGTCCTGCCGCTCCCGTTGTAAAGGGCCACAGCCTCCGGCCCCAAAGTGTCCGTGTAGGGTAATACCACCGATGCCGTGGGAGTCTGGCGTCCGAATCGTGTCTCGGCCATAACTCCCTCCTGCTGTTTATCTGCTCCCCCGGGTCAGGCGGTTGGCTGCCCGCCGGTGGCTGACCTGGTCCCGCTCCATCATGCTGCGGATCAGCTGCTCCCGCCTGGCCGTCAGCAGCCTTGTCTCCCTGGCCTCCATGGCCTGCTCGATGGCCCGGGCCTCCTCCCACGTCTTTGGCTGGAGGCTCCCCAGCTCCCGGGCGTCCATGGCGTTTTGGGTCTCAGCGCTGTACCATCTCTTGGAGTGGCTGTCCTGCATGAGCCGTCCGGCGGTGTAGGTCACCCGGCAGTTGCAGTTGTTGTGCCGGAGGAAGATGTCCCTGGGGTGCTCCCCGTAGACGTAGGTCCCCGCCAGGGCGTCGCACCAGGGGCAGCAGCTGCCGTCGGTGGTCCTGGTGATGGTGGCCTCCATCCCCGCCCGCTCCGCAAAGGCCGCGTTGGCCGCCACAAAGTCGTCCAGATAGCTCATGGTGATGTTGCGCACCGCCTGATCGATCAGGATGTGGGCCTCCTCCAGGGTCTCCCGGTCCGCTGCCGCGCTGGCCACCGCCCGGATCCGTTCCTCCGGCCAGGCCGCCTGCACCGGCTGCAGCTCCAGGCCCGCCTCCCGGTATTTCCGCCCCTGGACCTCCACGGCCCAGCTGTTGGAGATCCGGTAGCCCTCCTGCAGCGCCGGGGTGATGGTCCGGCTGGCGATGTTGTAGTACAGTTTCCCCTCCGGCAGCGTCTCCCAGGTCAGGACGCTCTGGAGGGAGCCGGAGAGGATCTTCCCCAGCTGCTCCTGGGCGTCCGCCAGGGAGGAGAACTCTGCCGTGCCCTTCCGGATGGCGGCCTCCGTCCGCCGGATCACCCGGTCCTCTCCCAGCCCGTAGGCGATCCGCCGCCGGATGGTCTCCAGCAGCTCCGGCACCAGGTCCGTTCCGCTGGTGCGGGATCCTCCCCGGGACCGCGCCCGTGTCTCCGCCATGTCAGCGCTCTCCCGTTCCGGCGGCAGTCTCTTCCGGGCCGGCGGCAGCTTCTCCCGCTCCCGCGCCGGGCTCCACACCGGTCATATTCCGGAGGCTCTGGGCGTCGAAAAATCCCGGCACCGCCTGGTTCAATTTGATGGCCCCGTCTCCGATGGAAGAAAGGCCCGCTGCGTCCGGCTCGAAAACCGGCTCCCACCGGGGCACGATGTCCCGGATCACCAGCCGCCGGTAGGGGTAGCCGTCCCGGAGGCAGGCCGCCAGATACCCGGCGTTCAGGAAGCCCGCCCCGAAGCACCTTTGGGCCTTCCTGGCGCTGATCCGGAGGTTTTCGTGGGCCGCCTTGATGGCCTCCGAGGAGGAGGGGTTCTCCGTGGCGAAGCCCAGGTCGTCCAGGGTCAGCCCCGTCTCTCCGGCGAACAGCGCCGCGAACATCCGGAGCTGGGAGAGGTGCGGCTCCATGGTCTGCTGCTGGAACTGCCCCAGCTTGGGGCTGTCCCCGTCCTCGTCCTTGGTGAAGGCCATCATGCTGGACATGCTTGCCTTCCACTTCTCCAGCCCGTCGGCGTCCGGGCTGAGGCCCGTGACGTACTTCTGCGGGAAGGCGTAGAACTCCGCGGAGATCTCCGAGCGCTTCACCGTCCGGAGGGCCGAGGCCATGATGTCCATGCAGGCCCGGGAAATCCGGCTGTGGCCGAAGGGCCTGGTTGCGTCCGGCCGGTAGACCAGGGGCACCAGCAGCGGATAGGGCGCCGGGTTGGGATAGATCTCCACGGTGCCGTCCCCCGCCCGGTGGATCTCCGTCTGGTCCGGGGTGAAATAGGCCTCCACGGTGGCCTTCCCGGCCTTGTCCCGCTCCAGCACCGCATAGCCCTCCGTGAGCAGCCAGGTGTCCAGGTCCATGATCCCCGTGGCGTTCCCCCCGTCGATCACCTGGATCCTGGGGTATCCGTCCTCCCCGGGGTAGATGTAGAGAAAGTCGCAGCTGGAGATCAGCGCCCCCAGAATCCCCGCGTCGTAGAGCAGGTCCGGGTTGTTGGCCCCGAAGATCTCCCCCAGTCCCAGCAGATCCGTGTCCCGGTCAAAGCCCCGGAAGATCAGCCGGTCGGCCAGAGTGTCCACCGCCTTGGCGCACCAGCCCAGGGTCCCCATGAAATACTGCAGGGACGGCGGCGTGGAGATCCCGAAGTCCCGGACCACCTGCTTCATCTCGTAAAATTTGTACCGTTCCAGCACCCGCGTCCTCCGCCGCTCCAGCTTCCTCTGCAGGTACTCCATACCCTTGTAGCTCACTAACCTCACCTCTCTGCGAAAAATCCTCCCA
>Ga0326512_10002432_pt1 | contig 13804 bp, 24 predicted proteins | sample 1_2617_0518_D_FD_203652 | JGI IMG/M metagenome (GOLD analysis project Ga0326512, IMG submission 203652) | Bovine rumen microbial communities from UC Davis, California, United States - 1_2617_0518 | ecosystem: Host-associated > Mammals > Digestive system > Stomach > Rumen | place: USA... | reverse complement strand
GGTGCTCCGCGCACAACATGAAGTGGTCTGACTCCAACTTCTTCGTAAGCGACAACGTTGGCGTCCTGTCGAACTGCTGCCGCCTCCTGAGCGACACACAGAAACTCGACGCATTCATCAACTCCATTGGTGGCACCGCGTTGTCTGTTGGCTCCTGCAGAGTCAGTACAATCAACCTAGTTCGTATCGCCTACGAAAGCGGCATGAATCAGAAGAAGTACATTAAGATTCTGCGAGAGAGAGTGCTGCTTGACTGCAAGGCTCTTACTGCGATGCGTCACATAATTCAGCGCAACATCGAGAAGGGCTTGCTCCCGAACTACAGAGACGGCGCTGTTGAACTTGACAAGCAGTTCTGCACCATCGGAGGCATCGGCATGTACGAGGTAATGGATCTGTTCGGACTGATTAACACAGACGAGGTTGGTTGCAAGAGCTACTCCGATGAAGCCGTCACCTTTGCGACTGAGATTCTGGATGTCATGAATGAGGTCAAGGACAACTTCGAGTGTGACTTCACCTTCAACATTGAGATGATCCCTGCGGAGAATTGCGCCGGCGTTATCTGTCAAGCGGACAACCTTTTGTACGAACAAAATCGGTATTTTATTTACAGCAACCAGTGGATTCCGTTGATGGAAAAGTGTACGATTCAGGAAAAATGCCGCCTCGGTTCACTCTTCGATAAGAAGTGTGGTGGCGGTTGCATCGCTCACATCAACATCGAGAACCGTTTCCCGAACGAGGAGACGGCGTGGGATATGCTGAACTATGTTGCGTCGCAGGGTGTGATTTACTTCGCATTCACGACCAAGATCAGCGTCTGCGCTCACAAGCACGCCTTCATCTCAGAACCGAGATGCCCGGTGTGCGGCGAGGAAATCGCTGATACCTACGCGAGAGTCGTTGGTTTCTACACACCGACAAGCAGTTACCAGAAGATTCGCAAGAAGGAATTCGACAAGCGCAGATGGATGAATGTGCTTACGAACGACGGGGTCATGCAGTAATGGGTAACGCCACCTTAGAAATCAAGGGACTGCTGGACGAGGATTTTGTGAACTACAAACTCCCATCCATGTTCATCACAACGGCACATTGCACGTTCAAGTGCGATGTCGAAAGCGGAGTTGAGTGCTGCCAAAACAGTTCACTCGCCCACGCAAACTCGGCGACCCTATCAGCATCGACTCTCATCGAACGCTACCTTTCAAATCCAATCACCAAGGCTATTGTCCTTGGTGGGTTGGAACCGTTCGACCAGTTCAACGAGGTTTTTAACTTCGTCAAGGAACTCCGCGATGAGTATGGATGCAACGACGATGTCATTATCTATACAGGCTACACAGAGGAAGAGATCGATGTGCAGGTTGCGTGTCTCGGCACGATGCGGAACATCATTGTGAAGTTCGGGCGATTCATCCCAGACCAACCAAAGCATTTCGATAACGTGCTGGGCGTGTATTTGGCTTCGCCGAATCAATACGCCAAGCGCATCTCGTGAATAGGAGATAAGTGGTCTATGAAAAAGATTCCAACCTTATTCGAGCGCGAGTTCGAAGGACACAAGATAGTCCGCACGACTCCGAATGTCACTCCGGGCTTAGAGTGGGTGTTAGAAGGCGAGGGCTTCGCCACGGTCAAGTATGACGGCGCGGCTGCCGCGATCATTGACGGCGTGTTCTACAAACGATACGACGCCAAGAAAGGGAAGACGCCACCTGATGGCGCGATCCCATGCGGCGACCCTGACCCCGTTACCGGACACTGGCCTCACTGGGTGCCAGTCGATTTTCAAGCCCCTCAAGATAAACATTTTGTAGAGGCTTACAAATCATCCGGCGGCGCGACTCTGATCGACTGGACGTATGAAGTCTGCGGCCCTTCATTCCGAAAGAATCCGCACCACTTCAAATACAACTGTCTGATCCCGCACGGTACAGAAGTTCTGACTGTTGGCAGGAGTTACGAGGAAATCCGAGATTACCTGCAGCACACACCCATTGAGGGCATCGTGTTCTGGAAAGACGGAGAACCGTGCTGCAAGATCAAGCGCACTGACTTCGGCTTTCAGTGGCCGATCTAAGACATAGGAGGCAGCATTGAGCGAAGTTTTGAGGTTTATCAATCACTTCCTACCGCAAGGGGAGAGTACGAAGACAACCGATACTTTCCTCTGCGGGTGCTGTTACTGGTTCGCGTACATCCTGTCTCTCCGATTTCAGGATACGACAATCATGTATGACGAAGTGGAGAACCACTTTGCCACCAGAGTCGGAAGCAGAGTGTACGACATCAGCGGCGATGTGACTGATAAGTTTGACTGGCACCCGTGGAGCGAAATCAAAGCCTACGACTACAGACTCTACGAACGCATCATGCGCGACTGCGTGCGATTTGACGGGTGACTTGGATGATTCAGATACCAGATGACCCGATTATCGCGTGCATGGAGCGCACAGGATACCCGCCTTGGATTCATGATCCAATCGACAACTACTTTGACGAAAGCGAGGAAGACGAGTACGAAGATTCATTCGATGATCCAGAGACTATTTGGCGGACGGAATAACGAGTTCTTTAGCATCCTCCCGGACTCGTATGAGTGTGGAAACGGCTGGAGAATTGAGAACGACGAATACGACGGTACTTTCAGAACCTACATCAGAATGCCGCTCCACGATTACGTCGATACATTCGATGCGTACTGCTCGATGGCTGATGCCCGCATCAAGGAAGTCCGCTTCAACGGCCCCGCCACCATCGTGTTCTGGAAGGACGGTACGAAAACCGTAGCCAAGTGCATGCCGGAAGACGAGTACGACAGAGAGAAAGGTCTCATGGCGGCAATTTGCAAGAAGTTTATCGGCAGCGAAGATCTCAATGACGCCCTGATGAAATGGTGTCATGGGAAGCGAGCCGAAAAACGTTAAATGTTCTTGTAGCCTGCGAGGAGAGCCAAGCAGTCTGCACAGCGTTTAGAGAATTGGGCCACAGAGCATTTTCCTGTGACATACAGGAGTGCTCTGGTGGCCACCCGGAATGGCATGTTGTTGGCGATGTGTCAAAAATGCTGGTGGGGGGGGTATTCTTCACTCAGGACGGTGTGAGGCACGAGCAAACAGGGAAGTGGGACTTGATCGTCGCACACCCACCATGCACCTACTTAACCGCCGCCAGCGCCGTGCGTCTGTTCAATCCAGACCACACAGTCAAAGATCCTGAGCGTTACGCGAAGGGCGAGCGTGCGAAGGAGTTCTTCATGAGTATCCTTAACGCGGACTGTGACGCGATTGCCATAGAGAATCCGGTTCCGCTCAAGTGTTTCGGACTTCCGAAGTACACGCAAGTCATCGAGCCGTATATGTTCGGTGATCCTTGGAAGAAAAAGACGTGTCTGTGGCTCAAAGGGCTCCCGAAACTGGAGCCAACCGATGTAGTTGAGCCGCTCGGACTGTGGGTTGGCGCTACGTCATCACGCAGAGACGCACATATCTACTCCAAGTACGCACTTCGAAGCAAACGGAACTCAAAAGAGCGCTCTAAGACGTTCCAAGGTATCGCAAAACAGATGGCGGCTCAGTGGAGCGCCGCTCTCACGCAGTAATTAGGAGGTTTTATGCCTAGATTCATCATTCTGGCGGTATTTTGCCTCGCAATCTTCTGGCTTCTGGCTTCGGCTCTATACTGGCCGATAGGCAGACTGGTTTCAAAGATCGCAAAAGACGCGAAAGACGCCATGAATCGCGAAAATACAACTAATAAGGAGACTGAATCAGAAGATGAGAAGTAAAACAGGGCTTGTCGGAGCAATTGTGCTCGCGTTACTGATCTTTGGCGGCTTCTTTTTCCTGCTTATCTGCACGGAGAAGATTCCGGCGGGCTACGTTGGAGTCGTTTACAATATGAACGGCGGCGTTGACGGTGAAATTTTGACGCAAGGATGGCACATCGTAGCTCCTACCAAGAAGGTTACGGAGTATTCGATCGGTATTGAGCAATCCTACCTGACTTCTGAAGACAAGGGAGACTCCAAGAAGGACGAAAGCTTCAATATTCCGACGTCCGACGGTAAGACCGTGCGCGTCAACCTTGAGTTCTCATACCGTTTCGACGAGGAACGTGTTGCTGATACGTTCCGTAAGTTCAAGGGCAAGTCCGGTGAGACGATTAAGGACTCGTTCATCAAGCCGAAGGTCATTGCTTGGACGCAGGAAGTGTCCGCACACTATCCCGTCACGGATATCTTTGGTGATAAGCGCACCGAAATCAACGCCGAGCTCGACTCTTACTTAAAAGATAAATTTGATCGCTACGGAATCATCATCGACACCGTAAACTTCACGGATATCAGCGTAGACGACGAGACCGCCGCCGCCATCCAGAAGAAGGTTACTGCCCAGCAAGAGTTGGAGCTGGCAACCATTGAGACGCAGACCGCTCGTGAGCTGGCGCAGAAGAAGGTCGTCGAAGCCAATGCTGATGCAGAGGCACTCAGAATCGCATCGGAAGCCGAGGCCGCAGCCAATGCCAAGATCGCCGCTTCTCTGACGCCGGAGTTGATTGAGAAGATCAAGTACGAGCGTTGGAATGGCGAACTCCCGATGGTGTCCGGTTCTACTTCAATCATTGATCTCGGCAATATTCAGTAAGGAGATACAGATATGAACCCATTTTTTAATTGTGAATACGGCACATTGGTGAGGGATGTCATCACCGGTTATTGCGGCACTGTGACTGGCTACGCCCATTATTATGATCGCCGGGAGAACAGTTACCTTGTTGAAGGTATTGATTCTACTGGCAGGCCGATTGAATCTTGGATTCCAGAAAATCGAATCGAGCGAGTAAAACAATTCGATGAATGTTAAGGAGATTCTATGGAAGTAACAGTAATTAAGTATCCAACCGAAGAGGACTGGATGCTTGCGAAGAAATGCACACTCGTTACTGTCGGTAAGGAGGCAATCAAGCCTCCTACCGACGAGTGGAAGGTAAGACTGCTGAAGGCGACCCACTCGCCGATCCGCACGCTCAACTTCTGCTTCTATATCAAGGATGTGCCGACTTGGGTGGCGACCCATCTCGTGCGCCACGTCCACGCAACACCGTTCGTGAAGTCTCAGCGTAATGACCGCCAAGACGATTACGACCGCCGCAAGGCGCCGCAGGATGCACCAGTCGATATGTGCTGGTACATGAACGCCGAAGAGCTTATCACGATTGCTCACAAGCGTCTCTGCGGACAGGCTTCAGACGAAACCCGTCAGTTGGTTCGCATGATTTGTGATGCTGTTGTGCAAACGAATCCTGAGTTCAAGGGTCTACTCGTGCCGTTGTGTGTCTATCGGAATGGTATTTGTGAAGAGTTCCATCCGTGCGGCTTCAACAAAACACTCTCGTAAAGGAGGCAGCTATGCTTACAGGACTTCTTATTACCGCCCTGATCGCTTCGCTCACGGCGACTTGCATCGCCATTGACAAATGGCGTGAAGAGAAAGAGTGGCACGAAATTTTCGCCAACGCCTTCGACGAAGAATATGAGAAGCGCTGGAACGAAATCGGTCTCGGCCTTATGGCTGACAAAGAGATCGAAGAGCTGAAGAAAAATAGAGACGCGGCACTCACGGATTATATGCTTGCGGCATCCAAATGCAGTCAAGAGACTGTAAAGAACATGAAGTTGCAGGATAAGCTGTCCGCTACGCTGTGCCCGCAGAACAACCATGTGTGGCAGGACGGCGTGTGCAAGCGATGCGGGAGGATACAGCCGAAATGATAAGGATTGGATTCACATACGAAGACACCGATACCAACTGCAAGTTCAGCGCAGAATCGTGCGCTGAAATCATGTATGGCTTTGAGACCGACTACTCATTCATGGGCAAGCAGTTCAACACGTTCCTGCGACAGTGCGGGTATTTCAGGCGCGGCGACTACATGCTTATGGCTAGTCTCACGGAAGAAGAATACGACCTGCTGACAGACTATCTCACGGAACTCCGTGAGCGTGAGGAGGAGCCAGATGGAACGGAAGAAGCGTAAGTACAACCGTAAGTGCGGCATTTGTGGTGAGACGCACGATCAGGAAGACATGATCCGCGACTACGGCTCTGATACTGGGTGGGTCTGTTTGGACTGCTACGATGCTGAGCACCCGGAGTACGATATAGACGAATGGTGATATACATCGGCAATAAATCGAAAATCTGCCGATATGCATGAGGAGTTTTGAATTGAAGGTAAAGATTAAGAAGCTGTATGACAGCGCAATCATACCGACCAGAGGTTCTGTTGAGGCTGCTGGTTACGATCTCTACGCAAACTGGGCGCAGGGCGACGGCGATAGCGGCGGAGAGCTTGGTACGGAAACAATTGGCCCGCACAAAACTGTCAAATTCGGCACCGGCATCGCAATGGAGATTCCGTCTGGGTGTTTCGGCGCTGTGTTTGCAAGAAGCGGGCTGGCAACCAAACAGGGACTGAGGCCGTCAAATTGCGTTGGCGTAATAGACGCTGACTACCGTGGGGAAATCATCGTGGCGCTTCATAATGACACCAATAAACCGCAGACTGTCAAGTTCGGCGACAGAATTGCGCAGCTCGTGATCATGCCGTTCTACGGCGTACTCTTTGATGTTGTTGAAGAGCTAGAGGAAACAGATCGCGGCTCTGGCGGATTCGGAAGTACCGGAACCAAATGACCCCGATAATTACTAAACAAAACGAAAAATGGGCCCGCATCAAGCGGGCCTAATATAAGGAGGATGCTCCGTGAGTACATCATCAAACACATATAGCCAGAAAAACTTTAACATAGATTTAACTCAACGCTATGCCTTCACACAAGCGAGATTGCAAACGTATATTCGCCTCCGCTATTACCACAAATGTTTGAAGTATTTTCTGCCGCAAAAAGGGAGCCCCGAATGAAGATAACTAAAGACCCGATTGACGCACGAAACGAACGAGACGCCTACGAAGAAGCACACGATGGATGCTATAAATGCCCATACTGTTTAGACGCAGAGGTTCGTGCATTCGAAGAACAACTTCGCACAGAACATGGATACATCCAACAATACGATAACATACTGTGTGTCGATCGCGAGTTCTACCGCCTTTTGCCGGACGGCACGATAGACCGAACCGTTCAAAATCTAAGCCCCGCGATAGAGAAATACGACACAGTGACTATTACGAAAGGACGCCCGAAAAGCAAGCGCTATAAGGTATTCTTGGTGGATAAGTACCGCTGCAGGCTATGCGGCGCGGAGTGGGAGAGTAATCCTTACGCCCAGCCTGACGAAGCGGAGATAAAGAGGCGGCAATCTATGCGCCAGATGTATTGGCGGCAGAAGCACCAGAAAAAGTATGAAGTGGTTTTTGACGACGGTTCTAAATGGAGCGGATATTCTTTAGAGAATAACTTATGAGACAAGGAGCACGAATTTGACTGGGACATATTTCGACAGCATGGCTGATACCATAGAACACTTATTGACTACTGCAAGCCCGTGCCCACAATGCGGGTCTGCGCCGGAGTATCAAATCAAAGTAGATATGGGGTTTGGCAGCGAATGCAGGATGAGATGCACACGGTGTATGGACGGTATGGTTGCCGCATACAGGTACTACGGCCCGTTTGATGACGCGCACGCACTAGCGCTGACTATTAACGCTTGGAATAATGCGTGCGAAGGACGTAAAGATATACTTCTCCCTGGCGTCTCTTACGACCTCGACGAGCTACTTTTCGGGAGAGAATAAATGGAAATAATCACGTACGAAGTAAGTCAGAACGTAAAGATTGCTCACGATGTATCTGGCTATATATACATAAATTTAGCACTTAACCTTACACACCAGCCAAAATATAAGGTGGCGCTATTCTGCTCAACGGCTCGGCAGGCGCATGAGGCGGCAAATAATCTTATGAAGTTGGTAGAAACTACTTGTCTCATTCGCAATTACTTCTCAGGATCTCCGCAGTACACATTTGAATTTCCGAATGGAAGTCGTATCCTAATTCGCGTCCCATCGGATGGAGTGCGCGGACACAGGTTGCATACGATGTATATTGATAGCGCCATCCAAGACAACTTGGTGAGATTTTGCCTGTTCCAATATCTCACAAAATATGATCCGAGGTTTATATAAATGGGAACAAACATTTTGGCTCAAAACAAATACGCGCTCACGATCAAAGAGGCGGCTGGCTACTTCTCCATTGGCGAGAACAAGCTCCGCCAGATGATAAACGAAAACAAAGACGCGCCCTATGTCCTGTACAACGGCGGGAGAACGCTGATTAAGCGTCGCGCCCTTGAGGACTACTTGGACGTACGCGAATATATATGAGGTGGACAAAATACTTGAAATGCTGTAGAATTATAGTAAACTACGGCTCTAAAGCTATGCGACCACCGTATAGCAAGGAGTGTCAATATGTCAGAGAAACGTAAAGACAGCAAGGGACGTATCCTCCGCGATAACGAGTCCCAGCGAAAAGACGGACGTTACGAATTCAAGTACGTCGACAGGAAGGGAGGTAGGCACTCGATTTACAGTTGGCGGCTTGTGCCGACCGACAAAACACCAGCAGGGAAGAGGCACTGCGATTCGCTGCGCGAAATGGAAAAGCAAATTGCGTTAGAAGGCGATGAACCTGTATCGCATATCGAACGCAAGCGAGCTACTCTTAATACATTATTCCGCGAGCACATCACAACCAAAACAGACCTGCGCGACACAACACGATCAAAGTACAAGTATGCCTACAATCGGTATGTTTACGACGATATCGGGATGCAGCCAATAGCGGATATCCATTTTTCAGACATCAAAAGGTTCTATACGCATCTCCTAAACGATACCGGGCTGAAGCCAAACACGATCGACAACATCAATACGATCATACATCCTGTGTTTGAAAGCGCCGTAAGAGACGGGCTGATCACTACCAACCCCACAGATGGAGCGATGGTTCAGGTCAAGCGGTCATGCGGGTGGGTCAAGCCAAAGCGCAAGGCTCTTACAATTCCGCAACAAAAAGCGCTGATGTCGTATGTGTCCAATTCTATTGAGTTCGTGAGATGGAAGCCGCTACTCACCGTGCTGCTTGGAACCGGCTGTCGTATTGGCGAGGCACTTGGCCTGCGATGGGATGACTGCGACTTCGAGAACGGCATTATCAACGTAAACCACACTCTCAATTACCAACTGTTTGATGATGGCAAGACGCAGTTCAAAGTCACGACGCCCAAAACAAGAAATGGCGTGCGTCAGATCCCAATGCTGTCAGACGTCAGAGAGGTGCTTCAACGCGAATACGAGCGCCAATCCTACATGGGGTTCAACAAAGCAGAAGTTGACGGCTATACGAACTTCATCTTTGTGAACCGTTTTGGAGACCCATTCTCGTCTCGCGGCATCAACCAAGCACTCGACAGCATCAGAAGGAACTACAACGTTTGGGAGAAGGCGAAGGCAGAAGAGGAAGGGCGGGAGCCGCTCATCTTACCGGACTTCACATGCCACAATTTGCGCCATACGTTCTGCACTCGCTTCTGTGAAAACGAAACGAACCTGAAGGTGATTCAGGAAATCATGGGGCATGCAAATATATCCACCACTATGGATGTTTATAACGAGGCAACGATGGAGAAAAAGGTTGCGAGCTTCGAGAACCTTGAGGGCAAACTTCAACTTCAATGAGCACGACTCCGCGATTGTCGTAAACTTGTCGTAAAACAGAGCGATTCTCAATTTACGACACGCTGAAAGCCTTGAAAATCAATGGTTTTTTCGAGAAGTAGTCTCCACCTGACTCCTAGTTTGACAATAATACAGTTCCGTCATGAAACGTCTCAAGGGTTCTTAAAACACTGTGTTTTCAACGGGTTCCGGGATCGCTGTTTCACGAAGCGTCTTAAATCTTCTTAAAGTATCACCGCGAATTGTCGTAAAAACTGTCGTAAATCTGTCGTAAATTAACTACAAACAGGGAGCGTTGGCGATAGAGCCGTAGTAATCTCATGCGCCAAACCTTACAGACTTATAGATATACCATTTCGGAGCATCTGTCAATGATGTATCTATAAATTTGTAAGTGCTTTCGCTAAAAAAAAGAGGGCTAGTATCACCGTAGTGATACCGCCCTCTTCTCCACATAAAACAGGTAAGAAAGTACGAAAGACTTCGCGGGCTTCAATCCGCAAAGTTATATAAGGACGCCAGCGTGTCTTCGTTCACACCGGACGCTCTTAACAAATAGAAATACGTTGTGCTGGTTCACACATTGTGCTATAATATCAGCGGCGCACACATGAATCTCCTTCGTAATCCGGTGGTGACTGACGGCTCTTACGTCGGAAAGGAGTGTGAGTGTATTGGCTAAAGCTACCGTTAAAACGACCATTAAGGTCAAGGTGCGCACAGAAGTGCGCGTCCGCACTACGGTGCGGAAGGGTGGCCGCTGATATCAGCGCCCCGTCCTCGCGTGTGTTACCGCACACGCTTGGGCGGTTATTATTTTTTTAATCATAGTAGCCTTCGATCAAAACGACCGAAGCTCCGATATCGTTGTTGGTAGTCGCGGCAGTACCATAAAGGCTTGTCTGCCGGAGCACAGCAAACGATGTTTTGTCTGCACTCACAGCGCAGGTTAAGCTCGCGTATCTGTTTGCATCATTAGGCTTCTGCGCGAGCACAGAGCCAACGTAATGTCCGCCCTTGGTGGCAATAGCCATCCGTGGGTCGAGCGACATCTCCAAAATCATAGCGCCAGTCGTACCGGCGTTGGTAGAACCTTGCCCGCCTTTGGAGTAAACCTTGATGCGCTTATACGGCGTCAGATCCAGCCCCGTCAGTTGCCAGTTCATGGTTGCCGCAATGTCGGTCTGCAGGGCGTTCAGCCCCTGCGATGTATCCGTTACCTCCCAGACTGTCACCGGCTTCCTTTGGAACTGATCACACACGGCCTTCGCAGATGGGTACAGATCCGTCCTGGTACTGTTACCGATGATGTCCTGTGTCTTGTTATGGACACCTTCGAAAGTTACGATATTCGTTGTTGCCAAGACATCATCCGATGACAGCGTGAAAACCATGTACCTCTGAAGCCCTTGGTATTCCACTTCACCGATGAATTTGATATCTCCGTTGTTGATATCCGTCGTTTCTATCGCCTTACAATAAAATCTCGTGTCTCCCCAAAAGACGTCAAGATAATCTGCTTCCATTGGGGTCGACAGATTGTTCATAATCGTGTTGTAAGAGATGGTAGACGCAGATACATCGACTGTACCATCGGGGTTTAAAAATACCAAATGATATGTCGGTTGAGAAACGTGGTCGTCTACGTATTTTTTATTCGCGACATCGTAGTTTGCGTTCGGTTCTGCTACGTTGCGTATAACGGGCTTATAGTTTGTTGCTTCCTGCCCATTCGCATACCCGTTCAAAGTAAGTACTGTTCCGAGGTTATCATTCAACGATTTCGTGAACCGGATCCCGGCATCGTAGTCCTCGTCCGGGATGCCCAACGTGAACGCGCCGTCAATCTTTACATTGCCAGTGATCTCCCCGCCGGTCTTGTCATACTTCAGGTCGAGCGCAGACTTAACCAGTTGGATAAGCTTTGTTAGACCGGTGTTGCCCAAAATTGCCACAGGACATCACCTCACACACTATCCCACAGAGTCTGCACATCAGCGGCGGTCATCTCAATGATATCGATCGTACCAGCCAAAACGTCCCATTTGTAATCGTTGCCAATCTTCACACAGACCACATTAGAGCCAGCGGGATAACTACCGCCAGCACCTTCCACAAACGCGGCGGTCGTAGTAAAGGTATCGGTAATATTATATACCCAGCCCATATTGCCTGCACCGGCTTCAGGGAGCGACGCAAACGCAATCGAACCCTTGGGTGTATAGACGCCCGTCAGAGCCGAATTGATGGCGTCCTGCACGTCCTGAGACGTAATCAGGGTAGGGAGGTTGTCCAAGTCATTGTAGCTGTTGCTGGTCGCCACAGCGCCCAAATCAGCGGTGTTCGCCTTACCGCTGATATCTTGATGTTCAGTCAGCGCGCCGAGGTCTTCGGCAGTAATGCTGACCGCGCCAGTTTTGCCATTCACAGAAGCTACCTTCGCATTGGCGTCAAGCGATGCGAGCTTCTCCTTTTCGGGGGTCGTATAGTCGTTGGTCGACAGACCCTTGCCGTTCTCTTTATCTACTTTAGTGGTGAGAGACGTCTTCACAAGCTGAATCAGCTTGTCAATGGCTACTTCACCAGCTCTTTTTTCACTCATATAAATTCCTCCTTCACGCTTTGTTCCAGAGCTCAACAACATCCAGAACCGTGAGCATCTCGTTTGAATCCACGATGTATTCGATCTCAGACTTCATACTGTTGATCTCGTCCTTGGCGTTCTCCACAGACTCAATCGTAGTCGTGGCCCAATCTGGAGTCTCTCCATCGGGGCCATCGCCCGTGAGCTCTGGCGTCTGCCAAATCAATACACCGATCGGCATGGACTTGCCGAGGACATCGCCGTCCATCAGCCGGACTTCCACCAGCCCAGAGCCAGCCACGGCTGTATCTGTGAAGGATGGGTTCCACATAACAGGGGAGGTCTTGCAGCCAGAGGCAAGGATGATCTCCTTACCATCTGGGCGCCAATACAAGATTGACACAGACCCGTTAGGGTAGTCGGCTGACCACTCGTCAACGATGAACTGGATTTGCTCATATTCGTTCTCGCCGCGCCTGCCAATCGTGACGCGACCATTTGGAGGGTTCATCAAATCAATAGCGATCAAATTAACCACCCCTCACTTTCTAGGAATCACGAAGCCACCTCAACCCGGCGCTTCGCAATATTGTAGTATTTTTCATTCAATTCGATTCCGTAGTAGTTCCTGCCGCACTCTTTGGCGACGAGCAGGTGACTGCCACTTCCACAACACGGGTCAAAAACCGTGTCGCCTTCGTTGCTGTTGTCAAGAATCAACTCCCGCAACAGCGCGTGGTTCTTTTCCGTTGGGTGTAATTTGCTGTGTCCTGACGGATACTTGAACACGGTGTTCTTGCATCGCGCATTGAACGCCGCACCACGGTGCTTGAACCACACAGCATTCTCAATTCCAGACAAGTAAACATACTGTCCGTTCATAGGGCTTGGGTTTGATTTCTGCCAGACTAACTGGCGTACTGTCCCAAGCCCCCTTTCTTGTTTTGCGGCAAAGAATCGATAGATATCGCTGAGTTGCTCTTTCCCGCAAAATATAATAATCGACCCCCTGGAGACTCGCTCGACTTCTTCACAGAAGGGCAGGAGAGGGAAGGTTATTACATCAGCCGCACCTTTGTCGAGGTTACGCAAGCCGCCACTGCTTCTATTGGCGGCATCGTACGGAATATCCGTTAATGTAAGCTCGAATGTACCGGTTGGAATTCCTTTCATTCCTTCGATACAGTCGCCTAAAATGACTGTATTTTGCATCATAAAACGTGCCTTTTATTTCTCTGTATAATCCACTTCCGGCAGACCAGCCAGACTTGTCATCAGTGACAGGAGCGCTGCAACGGCAGAAACGCTCGCCACATACCCCCACTGCACTTCATCAATCGCGGCGCCAACCGCGATGAGGCTCACAAAAGATTGAGCAAAAGTCTTAATTGCGCGGATACCCGCAGCTTTCCACCAACTCATATCTACACCTCCATAAAATCAAAGAGAGGCAACCGCTCTGGCTGCCTCATCTCTTAAAAAGTCCTCATAGTCTTTTCTTGC
>Ga0326512_10002431_pt1 | contig 13807 bp, 17 predicted proteins | sample 1_2617_0518_D_FD_203652 | JGI IMG/M metagenome (GOLD analysis project Ga0326512, IMG submission 203652) | Bovine rumen microbial communities from UC Davis, California, United States - 1_2617_0518 | ecosystem: Host-associated > Mammals > Digestive system > Stomach > Rumen | place: USA... | reverse complement strand
GGACTGGTAATATAGAAAAATATACAAAAAATCATCAATTTTTTTGTGCAAAGTGCACAAACTTTTCAAATCAGGGTAAAACTGCACAAAAAACTGTTTAAGATCCGGCTAAAGTTTGGTATATTTGACCATAGAAACCGCAGCTTCACTTATGATATACTAAAGACGGCAGTATTATGGCATCCGGTCAGCCTGGCCGTCAAATCCACTAATGACCAGAATAGAAAGGAGTTGCTTATGAGTAAGGAAGCACTTAACAACCTGTATAGCAAAATGTGCTATGCAGATACAGACAGCATCCGTGATAATTTTACAGACGGCAGCAGTAATAAGATTGCAGATCAAGAGCTTCAGATCAGACAGAAGTACGGCGAAGAGTTAACAGATATCATTTTCAACTTGCTTATAGATGTAAGAAAAGATATCAAAGGCTTATTGCGTGAGGTTGAAAATTCCAACAAAATGAAAATGATTGAGGACTGCAATTATAACATAGCACTGCTTGACGCAGTTGACAAGGTAGATAGTTATATAAGGAGCGTGATGTAAAATGACAATAGCAAGTTGTGGCCGTGAGGTTAACGATCTAATCAAAGAGCATTCAGTTTACGGAGTTGAAACAGTATTAAATGCAATCGCCAGAGCTTCTATGATGCATCCGCATTTAGGCAGGCAGCATTTACATGAAATGTTAGACAGCGCTTTAAGCAGAGCAGTACAAGATTATAAAAAGGAGTTGAAAGACGATGAGATCATCAGAAGACTTTGAAAAATTTCAAGCACTGGGCAGAGTAAGGAGCTTTGCCCAGCTATCGACACAGATGCAGCCCGTTGGCCAAAAGGTCAGAATTATATCCGGGCAGAAGTCAATCGACATAGATGCAGCCGGTTACATTCAGAAGGGCTTAAGGCCGCAGACCGTTTGCAAGTGGCTTATATTTATAAGGGAGGTATTAAATGGATAATTTAATGACAATGCCGGTTATAAAAATAATAGACGGCAAAAGACAGAAGCTCTTTGAGCAGGCAGAAGGCAGGGCCTTCGAGTTCCGTGGCGTTGCGTTGCATATCCGCAAGATCGGCAGCCTTTGGGCTATATCATTATTCAATAGCGGAATGCTGACAAGAGGATCAGGCAAAACACTGCATGATGCGATGGACGCATATATAGCAAACGAAGGCCAGCTGATAGAAGACTGGAAGCAGGAAAGAGGAATAAAGCACTTATATGATTATAGAAAACTATATATCGAAGACAACACAGAACAGGAGCTTGATCTTGAATTTAATGAAACAACTTGCCGGCTTGTTATCGGCCAGCAGATAAAGGCAGGTGAATTGATATGAAATATGAAGAAATGTGCACGACGATTGCTGATTTGGTATTGCATCCGGGCACTTATATTGCAAGCCTTGAGTATAGCTATCAATCAGAAGTATACGGAGCTTTTGATGAGTGCCAAAGCTGGGAAATATTTGATTACGACGGAAGCGCAATAACATGGTTCAATGACTGGTACGAAGGACAAGACAATTGCTATTTTGACGAGATAGTATCAATCAATGAACTGTTAAAAGACTATCGCATTGTTAAAAAAATACGTGGTTTAAGAGGATGGCCGGAAGATTGCTATGAACAGATTTTACAAATATTTGAAAAGGAAGGTGACCCGATATGATTATTGAAGATAATACACTTAATAAAACATTTTCAGAGTTAGAAGAAGGAACTTGTTTTATAATGTATTCAGAGTATTATATGAAGTTGCATATTAAATACAATGACAATATAGTATATAAAAGTTATGCGGTTAATTTAAAAACGGGTATAGCAGAAACTTTTGAAACAGATGAAAAAGTCAGAGTCGTAAACGGTAAAATGATAATTGAATAATAAAAGGAGATCACATATGATAACAGCAATTAAAGGCAATGTAAAACTTGAAGGCAGTGCATCTGAAATTATGTCGGGTGCTTCTATGGTATAATCGAACTAAAAGCAAAAGTAAAAGAAATTATCCGGGAGCAGCCGGAGCGTTTCGTTGAACTTGCAAATATAATACGAAAGGACAATGAACAATGGCAAAGTACAAGTCAACAGCTGCATACAGGGCAGCCGATACCCTAAACAAAGATATCAAAGCGGTTTACAATGCATTTGGCTCTGACTCCGAAGTATATGAGCTTTACGTCAACAAGATAACAGCCAGCTTACCGGCTGGCGCTGTGCATGTCAGCAAAGGCGGCTTCATTCAGGTAACAAAAAGTAAAGCAAGCGGTTTGACTGCTGCACAGCTCAAAAAAGCAAAGCAGGGCTTGCCGGGTGTAAAGCGTGCAAAGCAGACTTACAAAAGACAGGTTGCAGAAGAAAATCTTGCAGAAAAAGGAAATTTAAACCCTTCTGAAAGTCAGATACAGCGTGAAGCAAAGAATGTTACTGAAGAAGATGTACAAAAATATATTGACGCAAAAACCTATGTCAAGCAATACGAAGACAGCAAGCATAAATTAAAATATGATGCTTCTGTGGCTGATCTGATGAAAACACCCGGCGCAAAAAGTTATGAACTTTTAATGGCTATCTTACAGGAAGGAGAAAAGCGAAGCAATGCCGAAGCACAGAAAGAAGCTACAAATGCAGCTGCAGTTGAAGACGGCTACAAAAGAAATAAAGCTAACATTGCAGATTAAAGGCGAAATGAAAGAAGTACCCTGTTATGTATACGAGTACACCCAACGCTGTCAGGAGCTGCCACAGTTTCCACTTGGCGGCAATACGGTTACAATCAAAAAGATTGTTGACGGTCAGCGCATAGAGTTTGAATATTTGCCCATTTACAGCGGTTTTGACATAGAAACAACAAATGTTATTACTGACGACTCAAAGGCTGCATATATGTATCACTGGCAGCTTGTAATTGCATCTGATGAAATAGGGTATATCTATTTAGGCAGGCGCTGGGAATTATTTTTTGATCTGTATAACAGGCTTGTTGAATTTTACAGGCTGGGCGCAGTCAGAAAGCTTTTGTGCTGGGTTGCAAATCTTGGCTTTGAATTTCAGTTTTTACGCAAGCGCTTGTTATGGGATGAAGACAACTTCTTTGCACGTGAAGAACGTCACCCGCTGGATGCACCGACAAAAGACGGTTTCGACTTTAGAGAAGCTTTGAGTATTTCAGGTGGCAGCCTTGCACAGCTTGCGAAGGACTATACAACAACACAGAAATTAAAGGGTGATTTGGACTATAAGATAATGCGATCATGGAAAACACCGTTGACCGATACTGAAAAAGATTATTGCATCAATGATGTTGCAATACTGGCTGAATGGTCAAGCTTTATCTTCAGCAAGTATATTTATCCCGACAAAAAAATACCGCTGACAAAGACCGGCTTGCTCCGATCTGAAGTCAGAAATGAACTAAAAAATATTTTAGGTTATCAGGGCACAAAAGATTATAAGCAGTTAGTACAAAACGCTTTTCCTGATTGTGAAACATATCAGTACTGGTTTAGATGGTTATTCCGTGGCGGATATGTGCACGCAAATATAACTAACACCGGTTATGTGATAAAAAATGCAATCGGTGAAGATGAAACTAGCGCTTATCCGGCTTGGATGAACTTTGGCTATTATCCCGGAACGCCGTTTGTCGCACGTTATGACCTGGAGAACTTCAGCCAGTATCTGAAAGAAAAGTGCTGCATCATAACTGTAAAATTTACAAACATACAGCGCAGGACTTCAATTTCATATGAAAGCAAACATAAATGTTTAGAGCTGACCGACGCTTTGATCGATAACGGAAGAGTGGCCGCAGCTGGCGAAATGAAAGTCGTCTTGACTGAACTTGACTGGCAGATATACACAAAGCTTTACAAGTGGGAGTCAGCCGAAATAATATGTATGTGGACTTCTGAAAAGATCAGATTGCCGAAGTTTATACTTAATGTATTAAACAGACACTATCTGAACAAAGCCAAAATGAAAAAAGCCGGGCTTTCCGGAACGCCTGAATATGCAATCGAGAAATCGGGCGTGAATGCGGGCTACGGCCTTCTCGTGACCCGGATGGAATTATCAAGCGTTAAATATTCAAACAACCTCGAAAACTGGCAGATTGAAGAAAACAATCTTGACTTTGAAGCAGAAAAAGCAAAGCAGATATTGTTGCCACAGTGGGGCATATGGGTTACAGCTCACGCAAGATGGGCACTTTTTCAGCCGGGCTTCAAGATCATTGACGAGCTGGGCGCAGACTACATTATATATAATGACACAGACAGTTACAAGTGCAGGAAACATCCAAGAGTATTAGAAATATTTGAAGAGTATAACAAGTGGATTGCTAAAAAAATACAAGCGGCAGGACTGACAGACCCCGCCTTTGATGATCTGGGCATGTTTGATCTTGAAAGCCCTAATATAACACGTATAAAGACTTTAGGAGCAAAGCGTTATATGACCGAAGAAGACGGCAAGATCAAAGCGACTGTTGCAGGGATGCCGAAAAGCGCAATACTCAATTTTGACAAAGACCCGTTTGCCGCTTTTGATATACTGGGTATGGAATTAAAAGCTGATGTATCGGAAAAGAATACAATACATTATGAAGACAATGCAACAGAATGGATTGCACCTGACGGAGTAAAAATGACTGAAAGATCAAGCGCCGCAATATTTGAAATTGCATTCACAATGAAGCTTGACAGATTTTACCGGGCATTTATTGAAAGCGGCCTTGATGAAAGGAGCGTGTTAGGAAATTGAAAGTTGAAGCTGAAGAAGTCAAGTATTTAAACGGAAACGTACAAGACGGTATCAAAGTTGACTGGCAAAAAGTTTTTTCCTATTATAAAGCGCTTAAAATGCCAAAAGGCATATACAATCCGGCAAAGGAACTTGACCCGGACTCGGCGGAATGGTTTATACTGATATCATCCCGAAGTACCGGCAAGACAACAAACCTTTTAATTATTTCAATCATACTGTTTCTGATGTACGGTATCACTACACCTTATATAAGACAAAGACCGGACATGACAGCCCGGCAGAATATCGAAAAGCTGTTTGAAGTTATCCGGGCTTGTGGTTATATAAAAGACCTGACCGACGGCCAGTACAACAATGTTTATTACTTTGGGCATAAAATGTACTTATGCCACATTGACGAAAAGGGCGAAAGAGACGGCAGATCAGAAGCGTTTATGTATGCGCTTGACCTGACGCAGAATGAAGTATATAAAAGCTCGTTAAACATGCCGACAGGTGACTTCATTATCTTTGATGAATTTATAAGCAGCACATATGCAAACAACGAGTTTGTCACATTGTGCGATTTGCTGAAGACAATACTTAGAGACAGGCTGACCGGCAAGATATTTTTACTGGCCAATACAACAAACTATTATAATGAATATTTAAGAGAGTTATATATTCAGGATGAAGTTTTAAAAGTCGGAGAAGACGAGCCCTTCATTAAGCTTACGCAGAAAAAGACACGTATATTTGTACATCTGATATCTAACAGAAACAAGCAAAGGGCAAAGGTAAACACTTTATACTTCGGCTTTGACAATCCGAAGCTTGCCAGTATCACCGGCGGCAGCTGGGCTGTTGACAGTTACCCGCACTTTTTCAGGGATGATGAACGGGAGCTTGTGGCAAAAGATTTTTACATTACTTATGCCGGAAAGATTTTACAATTGGACTTGTATATATCACCAAAGCTTGGCAAGCATGTTTTTGTACATGATGCAGTAAAGATCAACGACAAAGCCCGGCGCATTTACACAATCGGTGATATTGACGACAGGCGGCAGGCTTACAAATTCGGTGATACAAAGATTGACAAAATATTATGGCGCTTGTATAATGCAAATAAATGGTATTACTTCAACAATGATATAGGCTTTACGGTTGACACATATGTCAACAAAGCAAATAAATTATGATTGCCCATAGGGCGGAAAGGAGCCAGCATGGCTAACACAAAAAAGAACACACAGGCACAGAAGGAGCAGGAGAACGGAAAGTTTTATCTTGCAGGCACGATCACAACAGCAATGTACGGCAAGCGGACTTTTGCAAACGGCAAGAAGGACAAAGACGACAAGTACAGAATATCGCTGAAGTGTACAGCAGAAGCAATCGACAAGCTGAAAGAAACAGCAGAGCCCTATTATGTTGACACCGAGGAAAAGTGGCTGCCTGAATGGCTGACAAGTGATACACCGGCAGACGGCGGATATATCAATCTGTCAAGCGGTTTTGATATCAGAGTCGGCGAGTATGTAAACGGTGCAATAGTTGATGCCGGAAACCTCACAGAGTACCTTGCAGACCATGGCGGAAACATCAACGGCAGCAAAGCTGTTGTACTTGTATCAATAAAGCCCGGTGCAATTTACCCGGCAGCACTTCTGATCAAAGAACTTCATGTGATGGATATAGGCACTATGTTTGCCGGTAACGACTTTGAAAATGCTTTTGGCGAAGATTTGCCCTTCTAAAAAGTATTTGACAAATTAAATATTATAGTGTACTATGGGTGTAGAAATAAACGCTACACCCATTATTTTTTATTATGAAAGGAGACATAATATGTCAGTTGAGTATTTAAACAACAATGCCGTTTACTCGCTTGTTAATGAAGCATACAAGCAGTCAGTCGGTGAAAAGGCCGTTGCTACACAGTCACTTGCTGACTTTATTGACGGCGGAATTGCACATGATGACCTCGGAAAGTATCGTGAGCAGTTTACAAAAGCTTTAATACTTGGCAGTGTTAAATCTGTATTTCTTGACAGCCTGTACAGACGATCAAAGGCTTACGGCTTCAGGACAGAAGACATGCAGTTTAAAGCAATCATTCAGGCGATCACCATCACAGCGCCTGAAGTACAGGCAGCGCACAATTGGAAAGTTTTCGCAGATGGCGACAGTATCGGAACTTACAACATCAAACTTCCGACAGTTGATGCTACACTTTACGGCAAGACTTCAAGCTGGGAGCTTCAGTATGATCTGACCGGCAACCAGTGGGATGATGCATTCACTTCTGAGGCAGAAGTTGAAGGATTTGTCGGAGCGATCAGACTTGCAATTGCAAACGCACTTGAAGCACATGACGAAGAGCTTGACGACTTGCTCAGAAACGCTTTGATCGCTGAATGTATCAAGAATGATGCAAAGACAACAGCTCACTCAATTTCAGTGATTGACCTTAGAAAAGCTTACAATGCAGAAATGAAGCCTTCAAGCGCTATTACTACCGCCGCAGATTTCCTTGCAAATGCTGACTGCTTAAAGTTTATGAGCCGCAAGCTCACAGAATTTAAGGACTATTTCAAAAAGATGAGCAAGCTCTTCAATATTGCACAGCGTGCAACTTTCGTTCCTGAAGAGCGTATTAAGTTACAGATTTTAGGCTATGCAGAGCAGGCTTTCAACAGCGTTGCACAGTCCGGCACTTTCCACGAGATATTTACATCACTTCCCGGCTATGAAACAGTACCTTACTGGCAGGGCTCAGGCTTACAGGATGCAACAAGCACAGCGCTTTCATTTGACCAGCTGTCGAAGATCAGTGTTACTGATGAAAACAACGTAACAACCACCGCTGAAGGTATTGTTGCACTGATGGCTGACAAGTGGGCTTGCTTACATGGCCTGAAGTACCCCCGCCGTATTGCTACAAAATACCATGAGCCCGAAGATGTACTTCAGACTTTTGTGCAGACTGTCGAAAACAGGGCAGTTATTCCTACACAGAACGCTGTTGTATTTATACTTTCGACTGAGGCTTGATGCTTTTCGGTGATGGTTACCCCATAGACATGCAAACTCCGGAAAAGGGGCTGAGGTTATTGCCTCAGCCTTTTTTCTTACAAGAGGTGACAAAATATGAATATACTTGAAGATTTAAAAAGACTTAGAAAAGTACCTTTTACAAAGGCAGCTTTGCAAAGTTATATAATCGAGATTATGGAAAATTTCTTTTATTCCATGTTTGATTATACAGACTTTCCCGAAAGTATGCCGAAAGAGTACGCCGAAAGATATCTGATATGGTTCGGCGCAGCTGCTGCTGGCGAAGTACCGGAGAGTTACAACAAAGGACTTTACAAAGGAACAAAAGTGTTTTTACATGCGGCAGCATCTGACGACCCTGACATATACGGTATAGGCAGCAAATGTATTGTTGCCGGCTGTAATGGATATTGCGAAGTAAAAGATTTTGAGGACATTGCATTCGGATGGAATAACTCGGCACACACAAACTTGTCACAGTTTATAGCGTTATCTTCCGAAGCAATAGCAAACGGTTTGCTGACTATCAGATCTGATGTTGCTTACGCAAAAAATCATCCTATATATAAAGCACGTGACGACAAAGAAGCCGCAGCACTGAACACATACTGGCTGAAAATCAAGGACTCAGACGGCTCAGACGACCTTGCAATTGCTTCAAAGAACATACTTGACGAAGTGCTGGAAGGACAGACTGGTGCAACTCAAAACGTAATAAATCTTTCAGACCCTTTGACCAGCGATAAACTGCAATATATAACAAAGGTTGTTGACGATTATATGCGTTGGTGCTTCGGACTGTACGGTCAGGCAATACAAGGAAACGGCAAGATGGCGCAGCAGACAGTCGACGAAGTGAACGGACAGACAAGCACAAGCTTTATCTTGCCTAATGACATGTTATATCAGCGCAAGTTATGGCTTGAAAGAATGAAAGCAAAAGGTTTAGTACCTGAGACAGCAGACATTGACTTCAGCAAGGCTTGGAAGGTTGAAGAAGTAAAATATCAGAAAGAAGCCGACATTGACGAGAACGGCGAGCTTGAAGAAGTACAGCCGGATGAAGAGCCGGAGACTCAGCCGGAAGGACAGCCGGAAGAACAGAAAGGAGCTGACGAAGAGTGAAAAAGTTTTATAAACTTGAAGACATAGCAGACTTTGAAAATATAAATAACTATTTTGCAGCCGTCGGCACTCCGACTTTTTCTGTTGATGCACAGCAGATCAATCTGTGGAGCGAAAGCCAGTTTGAAAGCATCTTTGATGAAAACACCGAAAAGAGTTTTTACTGTAAAGAAACAAACGACCCTTGGGGTGCTTTCAAGATCAAGTATACACAGTGGCTCGGAAGAAATAACAGCTTCATTGCAAATGAGCTTTCGGCGCTTCTGTCAAAATACAATCCGATTTATAATTATGACCGGCACGAAGTCTCAAGCGGCAGTGATACTGAGCTTCAGACACCGGATAAATGGAAAGATACAAAGGTTATCACACCGGATAACTGGAAGTCAACAACCACACAGACTCCGGCAAACTGGAAGTCAACAGAAACGCAGACACCGACAAACTGGCAAGATCAGAACGTGAAAAGCTTTACAGACTACCACGAAACGGAAACACAGACACCGACTGACTGGACAGAAGAAACCGAAAAGAGCTTTGACCAGTACCACGAAACGGAAACACAGACACCGACGAACTGGGAGCAGACAGTCACGCAGACTCCGACACAGTGGCAGAAAACAAGCACTGACAGCTTTACAAATTACAACGAGACAGAAACAGAGCGCCCGACAAACTGGGAGAAGACCACACAGACTCAGGGCGGAAGCGGTGCAAACAGCGAAGCCACACAAAATCAGATCATACCGTTTGACGGCAGTGACTTTGCAAATGTTTCAAGATCGGAAACACAGCGTGATCAGAACGTGAAAGAGACACAAAGCGGCACTTTTGCACATGAAAAGACAATTTCAGGTACAAAAACAAATACTGAGACACAGGCCGGCACATATCAGACAACAACAGAGCAAGACGGAACTTTTCAAACTGACCGCACAAAGACCGGAACTGAAACTGATACAAAAACTCAGTCAGGTAAATACGAAACTGACCGCATAAAGACCGGTACTGAGACAGATACAAGAACTCAGACCGGTACATATAAGACTGAAACAGAACAGACCGGTACATATAAGACTGAGACAGCTGAGACAGGAACAAAGACTGAGACTTCCGAAAAGTCAGGAACTTTTGAAAGCAAAACAACGTACGGAAAGAAGCTTGATATCTCAGGAAATATCGGTGTATTATCGACTGAAGACATGATCAGGCAGGTTATCGAGTTATATGACACTGATTTTATCAAGCGCTGGATTGTACGCTTTATCGACAGCGTTTGTGTATATGTTTAATTTTACAAATGGCAACTTGCAGGCAACTTGCAGGCAGGTTGCCAACTATAAAAGAGTAATTTTATCGGAAAGGTGTGACAATGGGAATATGTTTTGTTTTAGGTTTAATAAGTGGTGTACTATATGGTTGTGCTTTAGGATATGAATTTTGTCATAAATATGACGATAATTAGAAAGGTGGTGTAAATAGTGGCGTGGGAAATTATAGAAAATTTAATGGTTGGCGGTGTAAAATATACTTGGAATTTTCCAACAACTTTAAAAAATTGGATTTTATCTAATGTAGGTAGTGACCCACAATCAAACCCCGCTTTTGAAACAACTTCATACGGAAGTATGCACGATTATAATATTGTTTCATTTCCATTTGTAAATCATTTAGGAAGTGACGGAGGTTGGCAAACATATAGCACCGTTTCTATTGGTAGTGCGTCTTATGAAGTATTAAATGAATATACAGGTGCAAGAATACATTACAGTAATAATCAATATGCAAGTGCAAGTAGAATTGATAATAGTAACGGAACAATAGTATATTTCTTTATGTGTGAACATTCCACACAAAGAGCGGCTATGGTATCTATTAGAAGTGCTTGGTATTTAAGCGGTGATATGAACAAGATAAAATTCTATGGATACAATACAGCAGGGTATTATAATATATGTTATAACGATATTGTTAACGCTATTCCACCAACTTATAATTGGCAAAGTGTTCCAAGTATTAGCGGTAAAAATGGGATTTCATTGTTAAGCCATGTCAGAGACGACAGCATACTTACCGGACAGGACATAAGCAGCCTGGCACCGGCACAGGTTAAACTTGAAGGTACAACACAGATTAACAGCTTGATTGCAAATGTGCCTATCGGCAAAGCTGTCAAGGCTATTTATGCCGGCAAAGTTGACTTTTTAGGAATACTGAAAGACAACAGCGCTTCAAGTACTGTAAGGATTAGCGTTGCTGGTAATAATGTTTATTTATCATCATTTATCAGTCAAAAGAATTATATCGGCTTTATTATTGATGACGAAAACGAAGTTGCAAAGCTTTCATATATAATGCCAATATATGACCCGATAACTGAAATATTAGACCATTACGAAATGCATGTATCTTCTGATGATGCAACAGAAATGCACAATATATGGTTGTTTATCCATTCACACATTGACAATGAAGACGATAACCCCGAAAACAATGAAGCTGATGAAGGTACACCGGACAACTACCAGCCGGATATTGCAATCACCGGAATTACAAAACCGGCTTATGGCGCAATTGACACAGGCTTTACAACAATGTACCGTATGTCAAAAGGCGAGCTGCAAAGGCTGAGCAATTTCTTATGGACTGACAGTTTTGTTTCAAATGTCAAAAAGTTTTTCAATGACCCTCGTGAAATTATTGTTGGCTTGTCAATCATGCCGGTACTACCTGATACAGAAGAAACGCCAGGCAGCGAAGTCAAAGCCGGTGGAATTTCAACAGGCGTTTACGGCTTAAAACTTACTGATCAGTACAAGCTTGAAACATACGGCGTAATTGAAGTAAAAGCTGAAAAGGGCAATTTCTTAGATTATGCGCCTTATACTCAGGTGACAGCTCATTTGCCTTTTGTCGGTGCTCACTCGCTGGATGTTAACGACGTTATGGGCAAGCAGCTTACATTAAAGTATATATTTGACTTTTTGACCGGCTCATGTGTTGCTGAAATTGACGTGTACGACTCTGAAGCCGGAGAGCTAAAGCCCCGTTATTTCTTCGGCGGCTCATGTGGTGTTCAAGTACCGTCAAGCTCCGAAGACTTCAGCCGCATGTATTCAAGCATACTTTCAGCCGGCGCAACACTGGGCAGCGCACTTTCAACAATTGCAACAGGTGGACTGACAGCGCCTTTGCTTTTGGGCACTGCATCAAACATGCTTTCAAACGGAATGAACGGCAGCCCGACTGTTGAATTTAGCTCAGGCTCAGGAAGTGTAAACGGTATGATCGGATGCAAAGCAGCATATCTTGTTATTTCAAGGCCAAAAGAAAAGGTTGCAAAAGACCAGCAAAAATATGTTGGCAAGCCTTCATTTATAACACGTACTTTGTCGAGCTGCACCGGGTATACAAAATGCTTAAATGTGCATTTAGATAATGTGCCCTGTACAGCAACAGAAAGGGCAGAAATCGAGCGTTTGCTGTTAGATGGTGTAAGAATAGCAACAGGCAGTACAACACCGGAATATACACCGACAGCGGCTTCAGATCATGGCTTGATTTTCCTTAAATGTACATCTGACATGGATGTTATCGGTAAAAGCTGGGATGAAGAAGACGAGCTGACAGTTGAAGGCAAATTGTTGTTTGATCAGGACATGTTAACACCAAAATTTGTACTTCATACAAATACACTTGCTTATAATTATTGTTATATACCGGACTTCGGCCGCTTCTATTATGTAACAAAGCAGCTGATCAAGACCGGAAGTGAAACAGAAATACATTTACAGTGTGATGTATTACAGAGCTGGAAAACGCAAATTTTGAGCAATAAAGCAGTACTTGAAAGATCAGCAAAAGACAGCAATGTGAACGCTTATTTTTCAGACAGTATGTACTGGACTCAGGCAGACAAAGAAGTTAAAACAGTACCGTTTTTGGATCGTGACGGCAACGAACTTGTTTTTGAAATACCTGAAAACAATTATATCTTGACAATAGCGGGGAGTGATTAAATCATGGATTTTGCAACGATTGTTAGCGCTGTATCAGCTGTCGGCTTTCCGATTGTTTTCTGTTTAATTTTGTATAAGACCATGCTCGACCAGAACAAACAGCATAAAGAAGAGTCAGACAAACTCACTGAAGCAATACACAACAATACACTTGTTATACAGAAGTTAGTTGACAAGCTGGAAACTGACGGAAAGGACACGAAATGACGAAGCTTGAAAAGGTTTTATTGTATGCTTCCAAACAGGCGGGCAGGTGCTCGCCTTATGTTTGGAGCGGTCAAGGTCAGAAAGTAAAGAGTTTGACCGTTTGTAAATTGGCAAAGATGGAAAACAGCGGCGCAAATGCCGGGCGGGTTATGGAGTTTATTTATAACCACCAAGAAGAAATTAACAAGAACAGCAAAGTTTTTGATTGCTCCGGCTTTGTGATCAAAGCGCTTCAGTATGCAGGAGTGCTGCCAAAAGACTTTGACGACACAGCAAATGGCTTGATGCATAGCAAATATTTTACTGATATTGATTATAAGGACAGGCAGCCCGGCGATTTAATATTTAAAGTTGAAGGCGACAAAGCTTATCATGTGGGCATTGTTACTGATGCTGCCATGGTTACTGAAGCAAAGGGCAGAGCCTATGGTGTTGTTGAAAATAGGATTGACAGTGTTTGGAGTCAGTGCAGAAGACCTGTATATACTTAAGTATATACGTAAGTATAAGTTAGCGGACAGTTGAACAGACTGTCCGTTTTATTGTACTTTGCTATGTTTCACAATGTTTCACGCAAGTTTTGTGCAAGTTGCACAAAAAATGCAACGACTTTTTGTATATTTTTCTATATATCCAGTCC
>Ga0326512_10002430_pt1 | contig 13808 bp, 18 predicted proteins | sample 1_2617_0518_D_FD_203652 | JGI IMG/M metagenome (GOLD analysis project Ga0326512, IMG submission 203652) | Bovine rumen microbial communities from UC Davis, California, United States - 1_2617_0518 | ecosystem: Host-associated > Mammals > Digestive system > Stomach > Rumen | place: USA... | reverse complement strand
CGAGGCGACTATACAGAAGCGGCTCAACCACTTCTTTGCCTCGCACAAGTACTATGCCGACGGACTGTATGTGTTCGAGTGGGAGAGCGACAAACTCATCTGGACGAAGGCTGGCTACATCTACGAATTCGAAATCAAGATCAGCCGCGCCGACTTTAAGAACGACTTCAAACACAAAACCGACAAGCACGCCATATTACAGGGGCCGACGGCTGAAGAACAGATGATGCCATGCTTCTACGAGCATTACGAGCGTTATAATCATAAGCAATATGCGACGGTTGGCGACTACCGTGCCTTGCTCTCTCCAAACAGCATGGAGTTTCGTGCCAACCACCGCCGACCCAACTACTTCTACTATGCTGTGCCGACGGGACTGATAGAGCCCGACGAGGTGCCCGACTATGCGGGGCTGATATACATCGACGCTGAGTACCGTTACGTAGCGCAGTCGTTCCGCATCGTCCGCGAGGCCCCACGGTTGCACCGCGAGAAGTACACCGACGCACAACTCAACCTCGGCGAGAAGTTTTACTATAACTGGGCTACCGCCCGCCGCAACCATCGAGAACTGGCCAAACGGTACGACGACGTACAGAAGCGGCTGCAGCGCGAACTCGACCGCCAAGGACACGACCGCACGTGGGAGAGTCTGGAGCAGGAACTGCAGTTTAAGTCTGAACAACTCGACCACTACCGCACACTCTACTACCAGTATAATCACGACGCGGGCATCGACCGTCAGGAGATACGCCTGCTACGACGCGAACTGCGAAAACTGCAACCCGACTTCGACTACAAGGCTATTGAGGCGGAAGCTGAGCGGTATCGCGGCGAGCGACACAATAAGGCAGAATGAATTTTAATAATAATTTCTGGGCGAAAGCCCATCCCAAAAACAAAAATACAATGACTCAGAAAATCATCTACTACCTGGTCCTCGCACTGCTCTTCGTGGCAGTGCCGATAGTCCTTGCCTGGCTGCTGCCCGTCCGTCTGACGGTTGGCGTGCTGGCCGTTACCCAACTGCTCACGCTCATCATCGTGGGCACAGTGATCCAAGACTTAAAACCCCGCAATCATGGCAAAGAAGAGAACTAACCTCCAGCCCTGGCTCGATTATTTCAAAATGTTGCAGCGGTACGAGCAGGAAGGCTTCCTACAAATGAATCCCAAGGAGCACGAGGCATACGTGACTCGCGCCGCGCTGCTGACACTCGTTCCGGAGGCAGATGGAACAGTTACTGACCCCGCCCCCAACCCCGCCCCTACAGGGGTGGGGAGCGACTACCGCACAGACAGCATCGACGGACAAGGCGCAGCCGCTCCCCTCCCATCAAGTGGAGGGGCAGAGGTGGGGTCTGTAACTCCGTCTGATGCAGAACTCATTGCCCTGCTGCCCCGCCTCCGTGCCTATGCCGCATGGCGGAAGGCAGCTATGGCGGAAGCAAATTCTTCACTCTTCACTCTTCACTCTTCACTTAAAACGCCCTTCGCCGTCCACATCGTCAAGGAGGACTACCCCCACGACCTGCTGCTCACGCTGCTGCTCCAGCAGAAGCGCACCTGGTACGGACGGACGAAAGACGCCATCGAAGCCATCGACTACACCGAACAAAAACCGCAAGAGAAATGACCAGCATCAGAAAACTGAAGAAAGAAATACGCCAGTTGAACTGGGTAAACGACGAGTACATCTTGGAAAAGAAGCAAATCAGACGTTGGCTCCAGGGAGAGACGCGCTATAACTGTTGCACACAACTGCGCTGCTGCCATGTACGCCGCTTTTTCATCATGCGGGCGAAGAAAGGACGAAAGCAATCATGGAACAAATGACCAAACCTAAATTCACCTACGGCGACCGCATCCGCCGAAAGATGGGCGGGCCGATAGAGACCGTCCACGACATCAGTGATACGGCCTACTACTTCGAGGGCGGGGGCTTCTGCCTGCGCGACGACGAGGACTGCTACCGGTTGGAGGAGAAGACCACGGGCTTCTTCCGTGTGTCTGACACCCTCGACGGCATCAACCTTCGCGACCACTCCAGCCACGGCTACGAAGACCTGGCCGACTTCCGCCGCGCCCTGCAGCAGCTCGTAGAGCGGTGGGGCGGGCGCACGGGCCAGTATGTCGGCTCGCGCCACGACTTCCTGCGCCTGCGCTTTGCCGACCTCTACCAGTGCGTCAGCGAGGAAGCCTGGCTGCCGCTCTATCTGCTCCGCGCCGCGCCCATCCCCGAGCGCTTCCTGCAGCCGCCCCCCGACCCGTTCATCGAAGAGCTCGACCGGGCGATGTGGGGATAAGTTTAACACGAATTTCCACGAATTATCCAAAAATTATTCGCGAGGAATTTATGAGTAATTCATGGAAATTCGTGTTTAGAGTAATTGCCCTTGATTTTGCCTTGGCTATGCCCCATATTGCGGGCATAACTAAGGCGATATATAAATCATGGAACATCTTGCACTTGAAATATTCGACCGCGAGGGCACTGGCAGCAAGTTTGCTGTATTGCCCGAGAACACGAGCATCACCATCCGCCGCACGTCGCAGCTGTTCGGCAGCGGCGCACTGTGGACCTACGACTTTCGGCTGAATGTCGCCGCCAACGCGCACATATTCGGTACCGCCGGGGAGATACACGGCTCGCGACTGCACGAGCAGATAGACAAGCGCAAGGCCCGCCTCTGGTCCGAGGGCGTGCCGATGTATTTGGGCTACCTGCGGCTGGGCAGTGAGGCGGAGGTGGACAACGCGGGCAACGTGGACGTGAGTTTTGAGAGTGGGCAGAAAACTTTCGAGGGGAGGATTGAAGGGACCAGCGCCCGTGAGGTGAGCGTTGGTGACGTGGTGATTGGTGTTGCTCTCAACAGGAAGAGAGTGGTGAAAATGATGTGCCCACAAGGCGAATGCCGACTGGAGGGATTAGAACCATACGCCGTGAAGGATAGCCGGCTCGCTGAAGCGGCAAGGTCTTCCTATACATTCCACGCTCCAGTAATTCCTGGCGTGGATATAGAAACACCATACGCGCAGCGATGGCCTAAGATGATGAAAAGTAAGGGAAAGGTGTATAACAGTTCTGGCGGCACAGAGACACCAGACTATACTAACGTACAGACACCATACGACAGCACACACCCCTTCTGTAATATCAACGTCTGTTACCAGATGAAGGTTAACAAGCTGGGCGAAGATGTTGTTGGTCGCGGATATACTGTGCGTCTCGGTAATGGCAAGGCTACTACCGACGGCGGCGACAACCAGACGCGCTATAACAATGCTCCAAACTTCTACTTGTTGTATTTCGTTGACCGTCTGTTTAAAGACCTTGGTATCCACATCATCGAGAATCAGGCTTACGATGTCGAGGACCTTCGCCGCGTGTTTATGCTGAACTACGGCTGTCACTACGAAGAGATTGAGAACAACGACTACGACAGCCCGTCTCATCTGACGGAAACGGGAGGAAGCGTGTCTCGCTATGGACAATACTACATGCCAATGGTAGACGACAGCACGGGGAAATATCTGATAGACGGATGGGACAAGGCCTGCATGCAGATACAATCGGACAAGGATGTCTTAGGTAAGGTGCTTGTGCGTGATGTCAAGGTGATAGAAGACGGAGAAACGCTGTTGGAGGCCGGTTCAATAGAAGGGATTGTCAGTCAAGTCCGGTCTTACTATATCTGGACAGACTCCGTTCCGCTTGACATCCACCTCAGCAAGACAGAGTTAGAGGAAAGGCTTGGAGCCTATTCCGCCTATCTTGCTTACGCCACGGGTGACAACTACCCGGACGTTGAGATTTCGGAGATTATCAATGCTATGAAGTCGATGTTTGGGGTAAGATTTCTGTTCAGCGATGATTACTCGACGGTACGCATCGTTCTGCTCCGCAATGTTTTCCGCAACACCGAAATACACAATATCGTCTGCGACATCGTTGATGACGATATAAAGGTCGAAAACAATAAGCGCGGTTTTCGCATGACCTACGGTAAGGGTACTGATAATACCAGCTTCTACTACAAGGGCTTCAGCGATATGTTCCCACGTGCCGCGACAACTTGGAAGGACACTGCCGACAAACATGACTATTCGCGATGGTGGCTCGCTGCAGAATACTCAGAGATCAAACAGTTTGTATCGGCCATGAACAAGACGTGCTACGTCACGCCCGTCAACGGTAACGCATACGCTGTAAAGATAGACGAGGAGAACGACGTATTATACCCTTCGCTTTTCGAGGTAGCTCCATTTATGGATGCCGAGGATGGCGACTGCTCTGGAGAGAGTGAAACGATAGAAGAGATACAGATTGGAGCTGCGCCTGCTGTGATGAATGAGGTCGGGCCAACGTATGCCTCACTGTTTGCTGGAGACATGAAGGCTCCTACGCCAGACGACAGTTTTGACTACGCTCAGAAGATAGCCACTTTTGCCAGAATTACAAACGGAAGCTACGAAGCAGACTTGCTGGGCAGCAACAGCCAGACACATAAGGGTATTACAGTCAGGGGTAAGGTTGACATCTACATCAGCGAGGGTTACCAGATACGCATGAAGGACAATTACAGTATTGGGAACGCTGGAACTCCTTTCGACGAAGCTGATGCAGGTCTGCAATTCTGTATCATGCGCGGTAGCGGAGAGGATGCCCGCGTTATATACTTCGACGATCCTGACGATGACGAGAATGGCGACAGAGATACATGGGAGATTGTTCCCGGAAGCGGCGCCATCGACCACTCTGACACCTGTGACGGCTACGGCAAACTGTGGGACTACAACGGCGAGTTGCCAGGCATTGGATCGGAGGACCGGGTGTCGCTAAAGTTAAGGGCAGAGAAACCGAACCCACTATACAAGCCATCGAACACAGTTTACAGCAACGTCGTCAAGACAGCAGCTGAAGCAGCGCAGGCCATGCAGGCAATTTTTTCTACCAGCAACGCTGACCTTCTCAACCGCAAGCGCGTATCTGGTAGCACAATGCGTGCTGCCGGATGGACCGACTTCACGGGCGACTACGCCACCGTGTATTCCATCCAGAGAGGCATAGAAGTCAAGGACGGCATCGTAGTGGAAATACTGTTTACTCCCATCAGACCGGATGGCACAGTGCTTTCGCCAACAGAATTTGAACGCTATCTTTCAATACTTGGAGGTCCGTATGTGACTGATGAAGTGGTAAGGCTTGCAGATGCCGCATGGGAGAAGCTAATACTCGATATGCACACTACGGAGAAAAGAGCCGTATTACTGCACCAGCTTCAGGCGATATACTATGCCGATGCCGGCGAAAGCGTAGAGCCTGTGAATATTGGCGACGTAGACGTAGCACCAGCATACGACCGATACCTGCATATTACGAACGAAAAATTGCGTGGACGCGGACTCTGCGACCAGTTCTATAAGGAGTATTCTAAGTTTATCCGTGAGGCTCGCATCGTAAAGCGCACGGTGCGCATGACGCTGGCACAACTGATGGCCATCGACGATACGGTGCGCGTCCGCGTCGGCGACGTGACGGGATTTATTAAGGAGATGAAGTACCGCATCGACATGCAGACGGGGCTTAGTAATGTGGTATTGGAAATCATGTATATCTGATGCTAATTCTTGTATGGCTCCATCGTCACCGTCCAGTCAGCTGTGGAGCCAGAGAACAGCGGGCCACGCAAGGCAGTAGTACAGCCACGACGTAAATGTTGCTCGCCCTTGATTATGGGCGGCGATGTGGCTATCTTCGCGCAAAAAGCATCTTATGGCAAACATCGTAATCATAGAAGGCCAGTTCAACAAGGACGGCTCTTACTTTGCCGATTCGCCGGTCATCATCCGGGTGTCTGGACTGGCATGGCCAACGACACCACCCAGTCCGTTTACCATCGTTTGGGTTGACGTAGTTTATGAGGGCAAGACGGTGGGCGACTTTCATGCCGACACGGGCGGTCAGACGGAAATCACGTTCGACATCTCGTCGGCACTACAGGCTATCTGGGCCGACTACGACTACGCCGCCGAGCTGACTGCAGCCAACGGCAGGGGCAGCACCACGCGGGGCTATCGCGGCTACTCGATGGAGGTCTACACCGAATACCTGTCCGACGACGGCGTGTTCACACAGACGCATTCCGGCTCGTTCTCCGGCGGCAAGTGCATGATAGGCGGACTGACGGAGTGGGAACGCAGCCGTGTGGGCAATGCCGACGCATCGACGCAGGAGTTCGCCAACCTGCGCTACGGCGACGCATCGAATAAACCGCACAAGAGAGACAGCGCACCGGAGCGCGTGGGCAGCCTGAGTCCTACGTCGTGGGTAGACCTGAGCGCAAGCGGCACCACACAGCACTACTACGCTCCAGGCGCAACGATGGGCAACGACGACTCCGATGAACACGCCCCGCTCGTATTGCGCGACAGTGTGCCATACGTGGACTTCCTCTTCCTGAACCGGCGTGGAGCCATTGAAACATGCAGCGGGCAGACGCTGGAGTCGATGGGCATCAACGTCAAGGTGACGCAGTACAGCCGCACGGGGCGTCCGTCGTTCAACCCTGTGCGCTCGCTGATGGCCATTGGGCAGGACGGTCGGCGGTCGTGGCAGATGTCGAGCGGCTACGTCACGCGGGAGTGGGCCGAATGGTGGGCACTCGAATTCCTGGGCGGCAAGCGGAAGCAATGGTGGATGCGCTACCCCATCGGCGACCCTAACGGCACGTATGTCCCCGTCATTGTGGAGCCGGCAAAGCAGAACATCAGCATCTACGACAGGTCGAAACAGAACATGGCGCACGTGGACTTCACGGTGACGCTGGCGCTGGAGGGGTAGCCTGCCCTTAACTTCGTTGAGGGCAGGCGGCGGCTCGGCATAACCATCGAGCAAGCTCGTGGATTCTGCTCTCGCCTTCTTGCGTCCCGCTGGTAGCAAGCGTCACCCTTCGGGATGCCGAGCGGCACTGCCCTTGATTTCGGACGCCGTTATAACGATATTCGGCATAACAAGAAAACGAAATAATGTTTTAACTCGAAAACGAAATGAACCAAGTAATGATTGACCTCTGGCCCCTGTTGGTGCCGATATTGCTGGCAGCCGTGGGATGGCAGTGGCGCGAGAATCACCAGCTGAAAATCCGCGTGGCGGTATTGGAGACTACAGTAGAGAACTTAGAGAGCACACTGGAGAACATCCGCGACCGACAGGATTCTCAGTCGAAAAAGCAGGATAATATCCTCGACCGCTTACAGTCGATGGAGTCGGAGGTGCTGGAACGCTTAGGTAAGACCGATGCTAACATATCATCGCTGTCGGCCCAACTGAAGGGGTTGCACGACCTGATACTGATTTCGGACAAGGGTCTTCACATCGAAAGGACATAGCTATGGGCGAGAAGATTAAGCATACGGGTAACGAACTGAAGGAACGCTGGGTGCAGCGGATGCCCCGCTTCTTCCGGATGATAGTGAAGATAGTGACAGCCATCGCGCTCACAGCTACCACCGTCAACTTCGGTGTGCCAGCCCTGGGCGGTGTGCTCTATGAGTGGTGGCCCGAGGTATATACGCATATCCTCGTGGGTAGCATCTGTACGCTGATGGTGTGCAAACTCACGGTGGCCGGAGGTTACAAGGAACTGAACCCAGAGGACTTGCTGCGCGGCAAGATGGGAAGGCATATACAGATGGAGCACGACATCGACGAGCAGATAGACGGCGAGCAGCCGGGCGACAGTTAAAAACAGGAAACGTTTTTTTCTTCATAACTTTTAAACGGCGTAGCGACGTCAGCGAATTGTTTTAGGTTAGTAATAGTTTTAGGTTTTTAGTTATTGGTAAAAGACCGCCGTCCGTGAGGGATAGCGGTCTTTTGATTGTTTAAAACTCATGCACATCCTCGCCATCCCAATCGCCATTAACGGTGAAGCCGAATGTGCTCTGGGTAAACTCTCCGGTGTCGGTGTCATCGAAGAAGCGACCGCGCCAGGTGGTGATGCGGTTGCGCGTGACGGGCACCTCCGTGAATATGCGACTGCGAATGATGTTGCCGCCGGCATCGGCGGCCTGAACGGTCATCTTCAGCGTACCCTTAGCAGCAAGATACGGGAAGGTATATACCTGCAGCGACTCCGTGGGCGTGCGTGTCTCGCTCTGACTGCTCTTCGTGGTGCCTTCGAGCGTGGTAGGATTGACATTGGCCGAGCCGCCGGTGTAGGCGACGTCCCAGGCTGCGAGGGTGGCGGGCTGCTGCTCGTCGGTGAACGCGAAGCGCACCATTGCCACGGCGCGAGTGAGTGTCACGTCATGCTGCTGTGACTGGTCGGTGATGGTAACAGGGCCAGCGAAGACGAAGGTGTCGGTGAGCTTGCGCCCGTCCTTGGCGGTGAACTGCACCATCTGCGGACTCTTGATGGTGGGTGTGACGGCTGACGAGTGGGCCACGGCTACGAGGGTATAGTCGCCAGGGGCGAGGGAGAAGACCATCGTGCCGAAGCCGTCATCGTCGGCTGTCTGTGTCTTGACGGTGGTGAAGGCCCGCTCGCCGGACGGCGTGAAGATCATCACGGCGAGACGCTGGGCATAGGTGGCGAGGGCGGGAGCAGTGCCAGCGCGGGTGATCACGGCATCGCTGGTACTGACGGCGAAGGTGAGCACGGCGTTGCCTTTCGGGTTGCTACTGTCCGACGATGTTTCGTCGAGGATGGGTTTCTCGCAGGAGGCTATCGCCATGGCTGCGAGGATGATTGCGATTGACTGTTTCATAATACATTATTTTTAACATACATACGAATTAGCTATCTTATGGATGATCTTTCCTTAATTTTAGATACCCCGATTTTTTCCAAATATAGCCACAATGACTTACACGTTCTCCCCTTATACATGCCCAAATCGTATGCGTAGAAAAACCTGTTTCCCTTGCAGCTTCTTTGACAGAACCATATCTTTTTATTTCGTTTCCATCCAAGTCTGTTTGAATAATAGGCAGTATATTGGTTATCACCTTGTTACTATCCTTGTACTTCCATTGATAACCTCCTGCATGAGCATAACTCTCATGTCCAGAACAACATTGGATGATATTACTTCCTTTAATTCCGAGTTCTCTCGATGCAATGCCGATAGAAAAAAACTCTTTGATGAATTTCCCCTCCAAGCTAAATTGCAAAACAGGTCTCTTCCCTAATGCGTTCATAATTTGAGTTTCTCTCATTCGTTTTATTGCCCCTCCGTAATGGCAGTTATAATCTCGTGTACACCATTCAAGATTAGAAACATGATTGTTTGCCTTGTTTTCATCCTTATGGTTTACTGTTTCCAAATTGTCAGGATTTGGAATAAAGGTTTCTGCTACAAGTCTGTGAATCGTTACACCTTTTGCTTTCCCATCTTTATATAACATAACTTTCTTATAGCCTCTCGGGAGTGTTGTTACATAGATATACCTACTCCTTATGGGATGAAGAACACCATCTTTCCTTGTAATCACATGTTCGACAGACCTTACTCTTCCATAGTTTGAGACTTCATAAAAGCCTTCGTAACCTTTAATTGGTTTCCATGTTTCCTTTTCCATAGCATTTAGATTTAGTATAATACTCATTCAGGTCGAAGCCGAATTCGCGGGCTTTCTGCTCCATGCGGCGCAGGTTCTCGTAGGGGTTCATGTGGATGGCATGGTGGCACTCGTCACACACCATTTCCAGGTTCGAGGGGTTCATGCCGTACTGAGGAAACTCAGCGTAGGGCAGGATGTGGTGCAGCTGCAGGTCGTCCTGGTTCATCCGGCACCCGCAGATTTCGCAGGTGCCGCCGCTGACGGCAAACATGCGCTTCTTCTTCGACTTCATGGCGGCTGAGTAGAATCCATTGCGGCGGGCGACGGAAGAGGGGTTCATCTTCTTCATGCGGCAGTTGGCAAGATAGAGACGCCAGCCCATCAGCTTCAGGCGGTAGATACGTGTCTTCATCGGTCACCCTCCTTTCCTTCCATCATTTCGGCAAATGGTTTCAGCATCTTCAGATACTCGTTGGTCACACGCAGGAACAGGCTAATCTCGTCGGTCTTGAACTCCAACTCGTCCCTGCCACGGCTGTTTATCATCTGCTGCTTGGCAAGCTCCATCAGCCCCACAATCTGCGTCGTGGCACTGAGTATCAGCTCCAACTCCGTCTCATACGAGGTGTCGCGAAAATAGTCGGCTACGGTACTCACCGCCTCATTCATCTTCTGCTGGTCTTCCAGCGCTTTCCTTAAATTTCCCATAATCACTTTGAATTTGACAATAAATAAAATGACCGCACTACGCGCCGTCAGGCTTCAAAGTGCGAATGCCTTGGGGTCGTTTCCGATACCCCACGCGGTTGCGGTCTATATCTTTTAACATAAATGTACCTACATGGTACTGGCACAAAAAATGCCGCTCAGTGTTGGCGGCTCTCTTCGTGCCGCACTTTGAATTTGACGCTGCAAAGATAAGAACTTTATTCCATCCCTGCAAACTTTTTGCGGAAAAATTTTTCAGGCCACCCGTTTGTAGCGACCCAGTGAGTAGTAAGGCACGTGGCTGTTCACCCGCCACACCGCCTTGTGATTAGGCACGATGCACTTGCTGAGTGCGTCAATCAGTTCCCGTACATCGGGATTGATATAAATATTTCTTTCAGAACTCGTACACTTCATATTCGTTCCATTCTTCAACCACAAACGATGACACAAAAGTTTCATCCGTAAAGAAGGCTCCCCTAAAGACGGTGCGGTAGCCGTTGCGCAGGGGGACATCCTCGAAGGTGCGCTGCTGGAGGGGCTGGCCTGCGGTGTCGTAGGCGGTGACGGTGACGGTGTGGAGGGTGGACTCGTCATCGGTGGCGATGACGAAGGCGGAGAGGGTCACGCTGCCGTCCTGGTTCAGGTTGTAGCCTTGGTATGTGGCGGTGTAATCACGGGGGTTCATGCCGTAGCCGCTGACGTTCCACGCGGCTGGAGCCTGATCTACGGCGATGGTGATCCTGTCGGCCTCGGTGGGCACGGCATCGGTGGTCTCCAGTCGGAACTGCGCCACGATGCGCTGCATGAGGCACGAGAGCGTCGTGGTCTCGGCTGGCGTGAACGTCTGGGTATAGAACATCGAGTGGGTCATCTTCGCGCCCGGCCAGGTGATGATGCCGTCCTGCAGGGTAGCCGCGCCAGTGTCCTTGTGGGCACAAGCATAGAGCGTGTAGGTCTTGCGCTTGTCGAGGGTGACGGTGAGGGAGCCGAAGTCAGCATCGGAACTGGTCTGGTGGATGGCCTGCACCTCCTGGCCGTCCTGGTAGAGCCATACGTCAAGGCGGGTGGCGATGGTGGCGATGCTGGTGGGGTCGCCGGCGGCTCGGGTCATGGCCTCCTGCTCGTAGGGCGAGAAGGTGAGCGTCACCTCCTGCGGGTCGGCGTTTACGGGGTTCATTACTTCGCTCTCTTCGAGGGCATTGTTTTCACAGGCCGTCAGTGCCATCAGGGCACACGACAGCAGGGCAAAATACTTCTTCATAGTTTTGCTTTGGGTTTAAGTTAATAATTGGGGAAAAGAAAACCGCCACCCTGATACAGGGCAGCGGTGTATAATATAAATGTGTGCGGGGCGTTATTCTTGTTTGTCTTTGTCACACAATTCACCTGCTACTTCGAGTCTTACCACGTCTGCGCATTCTATGTCAAAAGGGCCTATCGCGGAGGCAGCGGAGCAGTTGCCTTCGCAGGTTGACACCATTGGCGTTTCCCGTCCTTCATACCAGATTTTCGTCGTCCACTTCCTCTTCGGGTATTTCTCTTCCCGATAGAACAGTTGCCTTATGACTGACATATCGCTCGGCATCCCATCCTTGTCAACGAGATAGCAGACAAGATAGAAACTCGACCCGGAATCGAACCCGCCGTCATGGCTTTTTATCCACAGTGCATCGTCCTTAAACCATTTTACGTTGTCGTCTATACAGTCTTCCGTATAGTCGTAGTCTTGTCTGTCAAGCTCAAATGTCCAAAGGTATGTATATACGTCCAGTTTCTGCATGCTTTTAAGACGGTCACGCTCCTGGAGGTAATGTTGGTTGCAGATGTCAAGTCTGACGAGAATACCGAATTTGATACTTTTGTTTGCGACTCTGAATAAGCCGTCTTTATTCTGTTTTGCCATAATCGTTTGATGTTTTCGTTTTTAATTCTTTAATCTCTTTCTCACATAGACATACATGGCGGCGGTGGCGGCCATGATGTCGTTCATCCTATGTCTCCTTTCCCTGCCCGCTTGTGCAGATATTCCGCTGCCTTATGCAAGGCGTTGGCCAGCTCATGGGCGGTACATTCGTCGGCGATGATAACACGGAAGCGGGGGTACTTGCCGCGCTCCAGATACTGAGCCGTGTCGTCGTCGGTCTGCTGGATGCAGAACGTCACTGGCGGCATGGCGACGTTATAGTGATGCAAGGCGAGCCAGTCGCCCATTTCGCTCATCAGCCGGGCGATGGCTGTTGCGTCGGGCTGTTCCACATCTTCGAGGAAGGTCATCTGCTGCGTCTCGTTGAACTCATGTTCACGGAACCGGCACACAACGCCGTTCTCCTTGTCGGTCAGCACCCACCAGCCTTGCTGCTGGGTGCTCTGCTGTAGTGTGTATCTGTTCATGCTTATGTAATGATTACTTGTCGTAGATGGGTCCAAAGAATCTGTCGGCATACTTAATGACCAGTTCGCAGAATCGCTCGTTGCCCTTAATAGGCAGTGCCCTCCACTTGTTATAGTCGCTGTGTCCATATACAGGAGAGCAGAAGTAGAGGTGCGTATAGCCCAACATCGGGCGTTTTGCGTAGTTACTCTCCGGGTCCAGACACTGCTTTTTTAAATATTCCACAATATACTGCTTCCTGAGCGGTTCACAGACACCATGCCTGCTATGCGAAGCGGTTTCTTCCACATCTGAGCGGTATGCCCAACGCTGAACATTCTTATTCATGAACAGGTAATAGAGCTGCCTTCCTGCTTTTTGGCTTGTTACGAATTGTTCAGCCCAACGACGGACGTCATAGACATTCATGCATGTGTAGTAGATTTGTCTTGTCTCATTATGATTGCCTGTCGATATGGCCAATGGTGTGGGACGCTCTTCTGTCGGTACATAGCCATTCACTTCTTTGTAGAGCTTACAGATGCGCGTCACATCCATAGACTTGATTACGTTTGCGATGTTCTTCTTGCTGATAACTTTACCGTTGAAAGTCTTCATAATCTTTACAGTTTTACGAGTGTCTCTCGGAGGCACGGCCCCAATTATTTGTTCGTTGTAGCGGTTGCAAAGTTAATAATATTTTTCGAGAAATTGCAGAGCGGTAGCAAATTTTTCACTATTCACTATTCACTCTTCACTTATAGAGGTCACGGTCAGGCCGCGCTTGGCGGCCTTCTCGTAGAAGTCTTGGCGGCATTCCTCGGTTGGGAACCACGCCAGTGTGCGCAGTTCCCTGCCGTCGGGTGCCGTGAGGGTGAGGGGATAGACGTTCGGGGTCATATGACTTCGTGTTTTTGCTGTTCCTCCTTCAGTCGCAGCAACACGTCATCGAGCGGTATGCCCCGGCGAATCAGTTTCTCCACGGAGAATATCACCTTGCCAAGCGTCACGCCGATGTCGATGGGGTGGCCTACGCCGTCTTTCTGGTGAGCGCATTGCGTGCAGCCCTTAGTCCTGCCGTGTCGCAGGGCATAGCCGTCTATCTCGCGCTCCGTACCACACTCGCAGCGGCAGAGCCAGATGGCGTTGCGGTTCTTG
>Ga0326512_10002428_pt1 | contig 13812 bp, 20 predicted proteins | sample 1_2617_0518_D_FD_203652 | JGI IMG/M metagenome (GOLD analysis project Ga0326512, IMG submission 203652) | Bovine rumen microbial communities from UC Davis, California, United States - 1_2617_0518 | ecosystem: Host-associated > Mammals > Digestive system > Stomach > Rumen | place: USA... | reverse complement strand
AAGTCGTGAAGTATATAATATTATATGTTATAATATTGTTGTAAAGAAGGTACTTATAATTATGAAAATACTTGATAAATTAGAAGATTGTGGAATTGTTATTGCAAGTGCTTTTGGTTTATCTCAAATTGAAACATTATTAGGTATTATAATTCTTTTATTTCAATTAGGTTTAATTATTGCAAAATGTATTTCAAAGATTGTGGAACATTGTAAGAATAAGAATTATAAAGAAATTGTTGATGAATTAGAGAAAACAAAAGAAGAATTGAAAAAACTGAAAGAAGGTGTTGATGATGGCAAAGGAAGTTAATTATTATGGTTTATTTCCTATGGCTACCAAAATCACTGATTTTACAGATAAAGTAGCAAGAGTAAATGATTATTTAAGAGAATTTTTTAATCGTACTTCACAAATGTTTAAGTATAATAATTTACCTAAAACAATACCAAAAAGAAATTTGGAATTGATGTTACAATCTTATGGAAGTATTGTATGGTATAAATATAATAATGAATTATATGTATTTAGATGTGGTTTAGGTGGTGAACCAAATGAGTATTATATGCCTACTATCGCAGTAATCACAAATCCATATTTAAAGTTAACTGCAAATGCAAAGATTGATGAAGATTGTATTGTTATGCCTAATGATACATCTTATAGTGGTTTATTAAATTTACATAGTAAATATGCGACTATGCTTGCAGAAATTGATATTACAATACTTAATTGTAATTATACATCTCGTATGCCTTCTCTTATATCTGCTAAAGATGATAAGACAAATGCAAGTGCTAAAAAGTTATTACAAGATATTATTCAAGGTAAATTAGGTATTATTGGTGAAAGTGCATTTCTTGATGGTTTAAAATCATTACCATATAATTCACAAGCAAATAATGTAATTACACAATTGATTGAATTAAAACAATATTTAAAAGCAAGTTGGTATAATGAAATGGGATTGAATAGTAATTACAATATGAAACGTGAAAGCATAAATTCAAATGAAAGTCAATTAAATGATGATATGTTACATCCATTGATTGATGATATGTTAGAACAAAGAAAGTTAGCATTAGAAAAGGTTAATGAAATGTTTGGTACTAATATTAGTGTTGAATTTAATGGTGCTTGGTTACAAAATCAAAAAGAAAGTGAAATTGTACTTGAAAATATGGAAAAGCAAGTAGAACAATCACAAGAAACACCACAAGAAGAAACATCTAAAGAAGATAAAAAAGTAGATGAAGAAAAAGATGGTGATGAAAATGTTTGATTATAGATTAAAAGATATTTTTAAAACATTTGTTGATAGTGATAAGTTTATTTTGAAGAAAATAAATGATAGACAAAGCGAAGATTTAGTGTGGTATGATAGTTGTTTAGACTTTGATTATTTGTATTCACATAGTGGTGATAAGTTAATTTCACCATTAGTTTATAAATTATTAGAAGAAAATAAAACTATTTTAGAAACAAAATTAAATAAAATAGTTGATATTATTTCCACACGTTATTTAGATAAGTGGAATAAATTATATCAAGCATTAGTTGTTACACAATATGACCCTATTGAGAATTATAGTATGAACGAATTGGAAACACCAAATATTACTAAAACTTATCATAGAGAACAAAATACTAATTTAGAAGTTAAAGATGATGGTGAAAGTACTTCAAGTGTATATGCTTTTAATTCTTCTACACCTACACCAAGTGGAAAAGCAGAAGTGGATAACACACGAACAACAAGTGGTGATAAAGATGATAATTATCAAGATGGTACTGATACCGAAACCGGTACAAGGTCAAAAAGAAGAACGGGTAATATTGGTGTTACTACAACACAACAAATGTTGGAACAAGAAATAGAAATTAAGAAACATAATTTCTATGATATAGTCTATGGTGATATAGACAACGTAATCGCATTAGAAATTTATTAAAGAAGGAAGGTTATTTATGAAAAAATTAGGTGGTTACAAGTTAATTGATTTTGGTGGTGTAGATATTTCTACATCAAAAACTATTAGTGGAATTTATGAGAAAATAGAAAAAACTGAAAAAAGAATTGTTGGATGTAACTTAAAATTAGGAACAACAACATTTAAAGAATTAACATTAGATGTAAAGAAAGATGATACAAATTTAGTATTATCAAATTCAATCATTAAAGTTACAATTACAAATGCAAATGCTGTTGTTGGTGAAACACCATTTGAATTAAGTGGTTATAGTGCTGAATATGTTGAAGATGAAAATTGGAATAAAGAAAATGTATATACAAGTGTTGCATTAAATGGTGCTAAATTAACATTTGTTTGTGCTTGCAATATAATTGCAAAAAAAGATGTACCAGCAGGTGAGTTTGGATTAATTACATTTAAAATGCCTTCAAATATTTTTAATAAGTTATATCCTACAAATATTGGTGGTGTTGATTCATTATTAACAAAAGTAAATGTATCATTAACACCTTCATCTTCTTATTCTACTCAAATAAATGGTATATCTTATTGTCAAAAATATACTGCTGATATTAGATTTAGTTTAATTTTTGATACAACAGGTGTATTAGAAGGTAGTAAATACTATGTTAGAGTTGAAGCAACATTCTTATTAGGTGATAATTTAATTAGTGAATAGAAAGGAATAAAAATATTATGGAAGTTAAACAATTATATGAATTAGTTAATAGTGCAACAAAAGAAATTTTAGGTGAAGAAAACTTATTAAAGGAAGATTTATCTAATTTAGTTACTATTGGTACAGAAATTTTAAGTGTTAGTGGAAATAAAGATAGATACGTTGACGCACTTGTTAATCGTATTGGGAAAGTAATTTTTGTTAATAGAGTATATCGTGGTGGTGCACCATCTGTTTTAATGGATGGTTGGGAATTTGGTTCAATTTTACAAAAGATTAGAAGTGAAATGCCAGAAGCAAGTGAAAACGAAAGTTGGGAATTACAAGATGGTGTTTCTTATGATAACCAAATCTTCTACAAACCTATCGTTAGAGAAAAATTCTTTAATAAGAAAATTACATTTGAAATTGATAGAAGTTTTACAGAATTACAAGTTAAACAATCATTTGCTACTGCAGAACAATTAAATGCTTTCATTTCAATGTTATATAATGAAGTTGAGAAATCATTAACAGTGAAGATTGATAGTTTAATTATGAGAACAATCAACAATTTTACTGCAGAAACATTATATGATGAATATGAAGGTAGTGGTTACAATACAAAGAGTGGTGTAAGAGCAATTAACTTATTATATTTATATAATACAGAATATGGAACATCTTTAACAAAGACAAATTGTTTAAAGAATAAAGATTTCATTAGATTTGCAGTTTACACAATGTCTGTAATTAAAGATAGAATTGCAAAAATGTCTACTCTTTACAATATGGGCGAACAAGAAAGATTTACAACAGATGATGTATTACACGTTGTATTGTTAAGTGATTTCAAACGTGGTGCAGATATTTACTTACAAAGTGATACTTTCCACGATGAATATACTAAACTTGTTAATGCAGAAACAATCCCATATTGGCAAGGTAGTGGAAAAGATTATGGTCTATCATCAATTACTGCTATCAATGTAACAACAAGTGAAGGACACGATGTAAATGTGGATGGAATTATTGGTGTTATGTTTGATAGGGACGCACTTGGTGTATGCAACGTTTCAAGAAGAGTAACAACATCATACAATGCAAAAGCAGAATTCTATAATAACTATTATAAATTTGACGCAAGTTACTTTAATGATTTTGATGAAAACTTTGTTGTTTTCTTCGTACAATAATTTTGAAATTTAGGTGCAATCCTCCTTTCAATATTTTTGGTAAATGGGTAGGGTAGATAATTCTACTCTACTCATTTTAATTAGGAAGGTGGAAGAAAGGAATTTTATGGCAACAATAAATGAAGGTTATTATAATTTTAATGACAATTTGACATTTATGGCACAAGTTATAACAGAAAGTATAACATTTGAGTGTGATGGTGAAACATATCCATCAATGCACTGGGATGATGATACAGAAATATTAGAATTTGGTGCAACAAATGTTTATGATAGTAGTAGTGGTGGTTGGCTTGATGAAAAGTATAAAAAGATATTTATACCATCTACACAAACAATATCTGTAACATTAGAAACATTGATTAGTGCTAATTCATCTTATGGTTATAAATTAACAAATTGGGTATTAGGTGATATTACATTAGTAAGTAATAGTGTGTATAAAATTACAAATGTGATGTTACCAAATGTTGTAGAACAAGGTTTTTCATTTCTTGGTTGGTTTTATGCTAATAATATACAAGTACAAGTAAATGATGTAATAACTGAAGATACAAATATATATGCTAAATTGCAAGAAATATATGATGTATATTTTGATAGTGATGGTGGTGGTGAAATAGCACCATTGATTGATGTTACAACAATTACATCACTTCCTACACCATTAAAAGATGGATTTAGATTTGATGGATGGTTTTATGATTTAGATTATACACAACAAGCAAATGTTGATGATAGTGTTACACATAATACAACATTATATGCTAAATGGACTTTTTTAGGAAGTTTGTTTGCTACATTTTATAATTGTAATAGTGAAAATAATAGAGTTGATAAAAGCAATTTCTTAAATAATGCAACAAAGGTTGATATTTATATTAAGAGTGCTATGTCAATTAAAAATCCTATTATTGATTTATATTATAATGGAACATTTAATTTCAATTATTGTTATATACCTAAATTTAATAGATATTACTTTATTAGTGATATTGTTAGTGAAAGAAATGATATGTGGCAAATACTATTAAATGTAGATGTATTGATGTCTTTTAAAAATCAAATACTTCAAAGACAAGCATTGATTTCAAGACAAGAATTTGATTATAATGATTATTTAGTAGATGAAAAAATACCTACTCAAAATAATAATAATATTCAAGTTATTGATATTACAACAAACGAAAATATCAATTCAACAAATGTAAGGATAAATGATTTACCTATCGTTGTTGAAATTGGTGGTAAGTATAGTAGTTAGGATGGTGATGATATGGCACAAATGGTAAATCCAAGTTATAGAATTGGTTTTAATACAAGTAGATATTGGTTAATGAATTTATATAAATTTCAAGATTTACAAGAATATTTAATGAGTACTACATTTATTAAAGATATTAAATTATTATTTACAAATCCAAGTGATTATATTGTTAGTGCAAGAATTTATCCAATAAGATTAAATATTTTATTGCAACAATATTTATATGAAGATACTATACATATCGGTAATATTTCTGCAACAGATTTAACTAATTATAAATATAGTAGAGAGAACAATTTAGTCCAATGTGGTATTATAGCAAGTTATAAATTTGAAGAATATTTTAAATCATTTTTAGATTATGAACCATTTACAAAAATACAAGTATATTTACCATATTATGATTTTGTAGATATTGATGTAAATATGTATATGGGTAAACAATTAGATATTGGTTTAAATGTTGATTTGTCTACAGGTTTAGGTTTATATTATTTTATGGTTGATGACAACGTGGTTGAAACATATAATGCTAAATTTGGTATTGAAATACCTTTATCAAATTCTAATGCAAATGAAATTGCAAGAAATATGTTGTTAACCGGTTTAAATGTTACAAAACAGATTGTTGGTGTTAGTGCAGATTATTCTTATAAGAGTGGTTTAAAATCTACATCAAAGAATATTGGTGTATATGAAACTGCAACAATGGGACAATTAGGTATTGGAAGCACTATTGATTTTATAAATACTAATCAAAAGAAGTTTTTAAAATCATCACAACCAAGTGGCTTTCTTGATTTCACAAAACCACAATCTTGTTATTTGATTATATCAAGACCAAATATACAAAGACCATCAAATTATAATCATACTATTGGTAGACCAAGTGGCAAAACAAGTTACTTGTATGATTTGAAAGGTTTTACAATAGTTGATGAAATTCATTTAGATGGTTTTAACAATGCTACACAAAGTGAATTAAATGAAATTGAAACATTATTAAAGAGTGGTGTTATATTATAACATCACTTTTTATTTTAAGGTATTTTTAAGGTTTAGAGAGTATAATATTACTATAAAATGAGAAAGGAAAAGAAAGATATGTTGATTGCAAAATGGGAAAAGATAGATGTAGAAGAAATATTAAAAATGGAATATGATAAAGTACAATTATTAGTTTATAATAATATTACTGATTGTTGGTTTGTTGATACTGCTAAAGATATATGTAGATGTAATTTAAAACCGGTTGAAGAAGGTTTTTGGGATGTATATATTTTAAGATTTAAAGGTAAAGAAATCTGTACTGATGATGTAGATTTTCAAGAAGAATTAGATATGATTGATGATGGTATATTTAATTATGGCGAAAAATAAAAGAAATTATTATCTTTTGTATAAGAATATATATGCACTAAAATGTGTTGAAGGTAGATACAAAGATATGTATGTAGATGATAGTGATTATATGGCTATCGGTAAATATCAAGGAAAAGGATATTCACATATATATGATATACATTATGCAAGACCATATCCAAGATATTTGGCACTTCGTGAAATTAAATCTTATGAAAAGAATATGGGACTTAAAGTTGAAATGGTAGAAATTAAAATTGAAGAAAATAAATGGAAAGATTGGAAATGGCAAAGATGGTATAAATTATGGGTGAAAATAAAGAGTCTAAATCAAAATTAGAATTAAAAATAAATAGTGTTATTTTAAAGTATTTTGATAGGGCAAAATCAAAAAATGATTTAGCAGATTTGGAACGTGATTTGATTAAGTGTGTATTTAATATTCAAGATTTAATCAATGTTATTAAAAGTACAAGAGAAAAATATTTAAAGAAGGAAGGTTAATAAAATGAACGTACTTGGAAAATGTAAATTATATGTTAATGGATTTGATGGTGAAAAGAAGGGTGATACTCGTTTAAGTTGTAGTGTAGCAATTATTAGTAAAAAGGGTGATGATTGGGAAACTGCATTTATGCCAGTTGTATTAAGTAATAGTGTTAAAGAAAATTTAAAGTTAGATAAGAAATCATTAGATGACTTATATAAGAAAGATGGTAAATATGGTGAAGATATTAAACAAAAATATAATATCAAACTTGAAGATAATAATGCTTGGCTTATGACTAATAATTATGAAAAGAATAAGAAAGAAGTACAACAAGTTGTTTTATTTATCAATGATTTAACTATTGTTAATGATGAAGAAAAGAAGGAAGAAAGAAGAAGTAGAAGATAATGAAAACTTATAGCGTTAATGATTTGTATAAAATGTCTTTAGATGATTTAAAGGCAGTTACCAAAAATCAAATCAATATCGCAAATCAAAATATTAGGGAATTGGAAGAAACCGGTTATGCGACTTTATCGCAAGCGTATAATTCTCTTGCTAAAAAACAAGGAAGGGAAAAACCTTCCTTTTCCACTAATCTTGATGATTTGAATAAACCACAATTAGTACATAGGTATGTTTCTGCAACACATTATAATTCACTTCGTACTGCTAATGTTTTTGGTACAAATGAAACTAATAGAGAAATCTATGAGAAGATGGGTATTGAAAAAGAAAAAGCACAACAGATGATAAATGATATTGCTTTAAATGAAATAAGAAAAAGCAGAGATGAAAGTGAAATAGTTAATATAAAAGAAACTTATGGTATTGATGTTAGAGAATTTTGGGAAACATATAGGAAGTATGAAGAAAGTGAAAAATCAAAAGTTGCTAATTATGGTAGTACTTTCGTACAAGAAAAGTTAAGAGAATATATTGTGCGACCATTAAAAAATGGTGTTAATTTTGAAAGATTTAATAACTTTCTTGAAAAAGAACATAATGTTAAGATGGAAAAAGAAAATAGGGAAGAACAACAAAGTATAGCAAATAATTTTGGTGAAAAGATAAATGTATAGTAATGAAGGTGATGTTATATTATATGATGATTTATCGTATAATGATTTAAAGAAATACACAAAGGATATAGAAATAATCAATACAACGAAACAAATTAAATATTATAATATACCATCATCTTTTGATATTGAAACTACTTCATTTTATGAAGGTGATGAAAAAAGGGCTATTATGTATGAGTGGTCTTTTGGTCTTAATGGTTTAGTTGTTATTGGTAGATATTGGTGGCAGTTTAAAGAATTGATGGAAAATATTTCATCATTGTTGAGATTGTCGGAAGATAAAAGATTGTTAGTTTACATACACAATTTAGCATTTGAATTTCAATTCATCTGCAAGAGATTTGTGTATGATAAAGTTTTTGCAACAGATGATAGAAAACCACTTTATGCACTTACAGATATGGGTATTGAATTTAGATGTAGTTATTTATTAAGTGGATTTTCTCTTGCTAAAGTTGGCGAACATTTAGTAAAATATAAATGTAAAAAGATGGTTGGTGATTTAGATTATAAGTTAAAGCGAAATGCTAAAACACCACTATCAAAGGAAGAATTACAATACTGCATAAATGATGTTAGAATTGTAATGTCTTATATTCAAGAGTTAATAGAACAATATGGTGATATAACAAAATTACCACTAACTAAAACCGGTTTTGTTAGAAACTATGTTAAGAAGAAATGTTTTCATCGTGATGTAAAGGGTGAAGGAAATTCAAATGAAAGTGTTAAAGGTAGAAGGAATTTTCAAAGATTGATAAAATCTTTAACATTAGATTATGAAACATATTCACTTGCTAAAAGGTGTTTTCAAGGTGGATTTACACACGCTTCATTGTTGAATAGTGGAAAGGTGTTTGAAAACGTACATAGTTATGATTTCACATCATCATATCCATATGTTATGATTTCAAATAAATTTCCTATGAGTAGTGGCAGATTAGTTATGGTTAATTCAATTAAAGATTATGAATATTATAACTTTAACTATTTATGTGCTTTTGATGTTGAATTTGAAGATATTGAAAGTGTTAAGTTTTATGGTAATTATATTTCAATATCTAAATGTTATGAAAAGCAAGATTGGATGGATGATAATGGTAAATTGATGTCTGCAAAATTTATAGCAACATCAATGACAAATGTTGATTTTGAAATTGTTAGAAGGATGTATAAGTTTAAATCAATGAGATTTGGAAACTTCTATATATTTGATAAAGATTATTTACCAAAAGAGATTATTACATCAATTCTTGATTTTTATGAAACAAAGACCACACTTAAAAATGTGGAAGGTATGGAAAAGGAATATAATGATAAGAAGGAAATGTTGAATTCTTGTTATGGTATGTGTGTTACAGATTTACCGGTTGAAGTTAATGATTTTGTTAATGGTGAGTGGGTAACAGAATTAAATGATTATGATAAAGTAATCAATCAATACAATAAATCAAGACAACGTTTCTTATATTATTGGTGGGGTATATTTATTACTGCTTATGCAAGAAGAAATCTATTTTATGGAATAAATGAATTAAAAGAAGATTTTATATATGCAGATACAGATAGTTTGAAATTTACTAATCTTGAAGAACATAAACAATTTTTTGATAACTACAATAAAAATGTTGCAGAAAGTTTACAACGAATAATGGATAAATTAGATATATCATTTGAAAGATGTAGACCAAAAACAAAAGATGGAAAAGTTAAATTGATTGGTGAATTTGACTATGAAGGAAAATATGATAAGTTTAAGACTTTAGGATGTAAACGTTATATGTATGTTAAAGATGGTGATTTATCGTTTACAATTAGTGGTGTTAATAAAAAATATGGTGTACCATATTTAAAGGAAAAATATAAAGATAATGATAGCATATTAAATGCTTTCACAGACAATTTATTATTTCCACCATCTGCAACCGGTAAACAAATTCATACATATATTGATTGTGAAACTAAAGGAACATTGATTGATTATTTAGGTAATGAGTGTGATTATGATGAGTTATCATCAATTCACCTGGAAGAAACAGAATATTCACTTTCAATAAGTGAAAGTTATAAAAGATTATTATATGGAATAAAGGAACAAAAAATGTAATGGCTAAAGATAAATATTATAGATTGACAAAGATATTAAGAGAAAATGCAGATTATAATATCATTATGGGTGAAAGAAGTAATGGTAAAACTTATGCTTGTTTAGAGTATGCAATTCAACAATATTTTGAAAATGGTAGTGAATTAGCAATAGTTAGAAGATGGAAAGATGATTTCACCGGTAAACGTGGTACACAGATGTTTTCTGCATTGGTTAATAATGGTGTTGTTGAAAGATTATCAAATGGGAAATATACAAAAATTGTGTATAATTCAAGTAGATGGTATTTTGCTAATTATGATGAAAAGTTAGATAAAACAATTACTGCTAACAATCCATTTGCTTATGCTTTTGCAATATCTATGGGGGAACACGATAAATCAATATCGTTTCCAAAAATTAGAAACATATTGTTTGATGAATTCTTAACAAGAAAAGGTGAAATTGTTAATGAATTTGTTGAATTTATGAATATTATTTCTACTATTGTTAGAGATAGGGATGATGTTAAAGTATTTATGTGTGGTAACGTTGTTAATTTATATTCATCATATTTTAGAGAAATGGGTTTAAAACATATCAAAGATATGAAGAAAGGTACTATTGATGTATATACTTATGGTGAAAGTAAGTTAAAAGTTGCAGTTGAATATTGTGATAATGGTGTTTCAAAAGCAAGTGATAAATATTTTGCTTTTGACAATCCACGATTAAAAATGATTACCGGTGGTTTATGGGAAATTGGAAATCATCCACATCTACCATATAAATATACACCTAAAGATATTGTATTTTATTTCTTTATTATATTTGAAAATGAAATTTTCCAATGTGAAGTAATTGAAAAGAATAATGATTGTTTTATCTATATTCATAAAAAATCAACACCTTTACAAGATAATGAAGATGATTTGATTTATTCACAAGAATTTAGTAGTAAACCAAACTATAGAAGAAAGATTACAATAGGTAATTCACAGATTGAAACAAATATTCAAAGATTGTTTGCATTAGATAAAGTATTTTATCAAGATAATGAAGTTGGTAATGCGATTGTAAATTATATACAATGGTGTAAAAGTGAAACAATAGGAAGTAGGTAAATTATGGATAGAATTTTTAAATATAAATGTAGTTATAAAAAGTTAGTATTTAATAAGATAATGAATAAGATGGAATTAAAATATAAAGATGTTTTAGTATGTGCTAAAAATAAACAGATGGCAATTAAATTCGTTCATTATATGGTAGGTGAAATACCTTTTAAAGTAGTTAGGGTGAAAAGATGAAAAAAATAAAAGTATTCACACTTATTTGTGATGAGAATAGTTATGATGAAATAGAAGTAAATGATTTTTTAGCATTAAAAGATGGTACAATATTAAAAGTTATGTATAAATATTTTAATCCTAAATCATTACAATATATATTATATGGAAAGGTTGTTAAACAAGGTAAAAAATGATAAATACAATTATTAAAGAAATGAGCGATGAACTTATGAAAACCAAACAAGAAAAATATGAAGAAAATATAATTTATGATATAATTATGCTTTATGAAAATAATTATTCTTATTTTGACTATGTAGATTATTGTAAAAATAAAAAGAGAGAATATAGACTTAATTGTAAAAATTTTGAATATATCAATAAATTAAAAAATGAATTTCATCCAAAATATGAAGATTTTAATAGATTTGGTTAATAGGAGTATAAATTATGAAACAAATGATAATAGGGATATATGATGATGGTTATGATTATACAATAAATTTTCTTGATATTGAAGATGAAATAGTTAATTGTATAACTTATACAAGATATGATATAGAAAATAATATAAATATAGATAATAAGTTAAAAGAATTAGGTAAGATTTTATGTTATAATTGTTATGATGATAAATTAGATAAATTCATAAAGGATAATTATAGTGAATATAAGATAGTTATTGTATGTGATAATGGATATATAGTTTAAAACAAAAGGGGGTGCAAAAATTTGGAAGTAGTTTTTGTACTTCCTTTTTATTTGATTTTGAATTTGAAAAAGTTGAAATTTTAAAAAAGTCAAAATTCGTCCATACTGCCCTAAAAAATTTAAAATTCTACTATCGGTAGAATTGTACTCTACCGGTTAAAAAGTGGCTTTTTAGTTGCTTTTGGTTAACGAGTTTTGTAAAGAAATGTGTAAAAATGCTTGATTTTGTAACATTTGTTACATTTTTTAAATTTTAAATGTAAAGAAATGTAAAAATTGTGTAAAGATTTTATATGAGATTTACATTTTATATATAATATAGTATAATTTAATTGGTCTTTGATAATTTAATATTTTATAATTCGGAAAATGCCTAATATATAGGGCAAACAAAAATGATATATATACTTAATAAATCAAGTAAAGATTTATAGAGTTATACACTAAAGTATAAATAATATGAAAGGAAAAGAAAGAAAATGAAAAAAGAAAAAAAGCACTTATATATAAGATGGTGCGAACAGGGTGGTTTAGGATGGTATACTTATGAATATAAGAATTATAATGACTTTTTAATTCATATATTCAATAGAGGTGTTGGAACTCGTTATTGTTGGATTTGTGGTGTTTGGGTAAATGAGAATAGAATTTATAAATCTATTCAAAGATTATGTGATATTAAAGAGGATTTAGAAATTTTAATTAATGCAGAAATGAAATAGAAAGGAAGAAAGAAAATATGAAATTTAAAATTGAACGAATTTGTAGAGGTAGTATAGATGGATACGATGTTAATATTAACATTGATGAGGATGGTCTTAACAAATTTGAATTTGTAAATAAGATTAGTAAATGTATTGATGGCTTTAAAGATTGTAATATTTACATAAGTACAAATAAAATAAATTTGTCATTTTTGTGGTCTATTTATGCGTTATATAATAGTAATAAATATTATTATGGTTTTACAACATTTGGAAAAGAAAATAATGAAATTTTGTATAATTGGAATGATTTGATTGATAAAAAAGATATAAATAAAATTGTGAATTATTTAGCAAGAGATGTAGATGAAGTAATTAAAGAATATGAAATATTGATGAATTAAAAAACGATTAGAAAGGAAAAAAGGGTATTAAAAATGTTAAGTAAATTATCACATAGAGAAATAAAACAATTTTGTAAAGAAGAAGAAAACGCAATATATTTAGATGTTAATATTTATGAAGGCGAAAGCCAAGTACACTATTTAAGTTTATATTTATATTCTAAATACGCATATAAAAAAGAAAAGAACGAAAAATATAAACAAAGTTTTAAAGATGATTATAAAAGATATTATAAAAGACTAAATGAAAAAATAAAGATATATTTAAAAGATAAAAAAATCAATGTATATAAAAGATTTTATAATCATCAAATATATTATAGTTGTGGTGTATATGGTAACACAGGTCAAGTGCATAAATTTTATAGTAACAATAATTATTTTTATGTAGGTTTTTAAAGATATGAAAAAGTTTATAATTACTTTAATAATATCAATGTTTTTGTATTTTGGTTTATGGTTTTTATTGATTTATGTATATAATTGCGTAAGAGTGATTTAAAAATCACTCTTTTATTTTTGTAAATAATTAGTATATTAAAGTTTACTATCGTATAAATTACTAATAAAAATATAGTAAAAA
>Ga0326512_10002427_pt1 | contig 13812 bp, 10 predicted proteins | sample 1_2617_0518_D_FD_203652 | JGI IMG/M metagenome (GOLD analysis project Ga0326512, IMG submission 203652) | Bovine rumen microbial communities from UC Davis, California, United States - 1_2617_0518 | ecosystem: Host-associated > Mammals > Digestive system > Stomach > Rumen | place: USA... | reverse complement strand
GTCTCAATGAGATTGATGCAGACTTCTGTCGTGGCTTCCTCAACTACCTCCGTACCGCTCCCCATAGTGTTGCCAAGAAACAAGAAGGCAGAACTATTAGCCCTGGTTGTGCTCATCATCACCAGGCAGTGCTCAATGGTGCGCTCAACAAAGCCGTCCGTGACGGACTCATTCCGGGCAATCCAATGAAACAACTGGATAAGCGAGAAAAGTTCCAACCTTCCCCTGAAGAACGAGAGTTCCTTACCATCGAGGAAGTACGCACATTGATGGAAACACCATGCACCAACGAACAAGTCAAAAAGGCTTTCCTCCTATCTTGCTTTGTCGGACTTCGCCTTGGTGATGTCCGTGAATTGACATGGGCAAAAGTAATGAACACTCCCGATGGCAAGACTCAATACGTCCATGTGTGGATGGAGAAGACTCAGAAGCCTATCAATGTACCACTATCTAATGAGGCACTTCGATATATGGAGAAGAAGGAGGATCCTGATGCGAAACTCTTCAAACTCCCTACAAGTGATGCAACCATCAACTACCATATCAAGAAATGGATGAAGGCTGCAAAGATAGATAAGAAGATTTCGTACCACTGTAGCCGACATACATTTGCCACAATGATGCTGACCCTTGGTGCTGACCTCTTTACCACAAGTAAGTTGCTTGGTCATGCCAACGTGACCACAACCCAAATCTATGGTAAAATCATAGACAAGAAGAAGACTGAGGCTGTCAACCTCGTTGATAATCTATTTACCCCTAAAACAGAACTGAACGATGAAGGTAGAACTGAGGCATAGAAAGTTAGCCAGCGGTAACGAATCATTGTACCTTGACTTCTACGAGAAAGGCAAGCGTTACTATGAGTCGCTGAATCTGTTTCTCATTCCAGAAAGGACTGAGAATGACAGACGTGTCAATGAGAACACCCTCAAACATGCGCTGAAGATAAAGGCTGAACGCATCCTTGGCGTAGAAAAGCAAGTCGATGATGGCGAAGAGAAACTGCCATCAAAGATATTCGCTGACTACATGGACGAACACATTATATATATAAAGGATGATAAGAAACTTTCTGACTCCTATGTCAAGAATGTGACGAAGACTGTAAACATTGTCAAGTCATATCTCAGATATAGCAATCGTCCTCGTATGCTTTTGGCATTAGTGGATAAACGATTCTATCAGAACTTCATTCGCTATGTCAATGATGTGTACCGAAATAACAAGTCGGATGAACCACAAGAACTTTCGCCAAAGACAAAGCTCTTGATACAGACTACACTCAATAGCATCCTGAATCAAGCCGTGAAGGATGGAGTGCTCCGCAAGAATCCATACTACGAGTTGGAGAAAAACGAGAAGTTCAAGAAGACTCCGAGTGACCGCACATATCTGGAAGTAAACGAGTTGAATGCCATGGAAGGGGTCAATACAGGAAGCCCAATCACAAAGCAAACCTTTATGTTCTGTTGCTTCACAGGCTTGCGTCATAGTGATATGCTTGCTCTCAGATGGAAAGACATTCAAAAGACTGATGACGGATTGGTGATACACGTGCCATCCATGCAGAAGACTAAGAAGCCTGTCATCGTCCCTCTTGGTGAACAAGCATTGAAGTGGTTGCCAAAGAAAGATGATGCAGCCAACACAGACAAAGTGTTTCCAAATGCCCCTACATTAGGATGTGCCAACAGAGCATTGAAGCACATGGCGAAGAATGCAGGAATTGCAAAGCTAGTAACATTCCATACGAGCCGACATACATTTGCAACTCTCACCATAACGGCTGGTGCTGACATCTTCACCACAAGTAAGTTGCTTGGACATACCAACGTCCACACAACTGAGATCTACGCTGATGTGGTGATGAACACAAAGGTCGATGCAGTCAACCTTGTAAGTGGCTTCTTCGGTTGATGGTTTGTGTTCAAAATAAGTTTGTGTTCAAAAAAGTCTTGAAAGATTGTCTGAACACACGTATTTCGGTGTTCAATCAAGTCTTTGATTAAAATGGGAACTAAAACGGCAGTCATATACGCTCGTGTCAGCAGTATTGGTGACAGACAAAGCACAGACAGGCAGGTCAAGGACTTGTCTGACTATGCTGCATATCAAAAGATGGAAGTCCGCAAGGTATTCGAGGAACACATCTCAGGTGCGAAGAAGAATGATGAGCGACCTGCGTTGTGTGAGGCGATTAAATATTGCAAAGAAAATCACATTGATGTCCTTCTCGTCAGCGAGTTGTCGAGATTGGGCCGGAATGCGTTTGAGGTTCTTGCCTCTGTCAAGGATTTGCTTGACTGTGGCATCAACCTCTATATCCAGAAGGAGCAGTTCACGCTTCTAGACAAGGAAGGCAAACCATCTTTGTTTGCTCCTGTCATGATAGCAACCCTTTCGACCTGTGCCCAGCTGGAACGTGATAATATCTCATTCCGGCTGAACTCTGGTAGAAAGCAGTATGTTGAGAAAGGTGGTAAACTCGGCAGACCTACAGGTTCCACCAAGTCCCAGGATAAAAAGAGGGAAGAATATAGAGAGGTCATCAACCTCCTGAACAAGGGGTATGCCATCCGTGATGTGGCAAAACTCACAGGAAAAGGAATAAGTACAGTGCAGAGAGTCAAGAAGGAATTTGTGGCTTGATGTTTGTTCGTTAAACCAGGGTGGTGTTTTACCCCTGTGGTTTAACCAAATTGGTAAAATGACAATGTGGTTTCCAAAAGCAGATTCGTGATTTACGAATGAGGTTTCCAAACCAGTACCCTGTTTTAGGGCAGTGGTTATAACCAAAGTCGCGTTTTGCGACGGTGGTTTGGATGCACATTTTTGTTATGTGGAAAGCCTAACAAAAATCTCGGTTTTATCTTGGTAACTTACAGATTATTAACCGATTAAATTTGTTTAATTCGCAGAAAATCACTATCTTTGCATATAAGATTTTAAGTTCAACTTAATACAAAACTCACTATGGAAGATTTGCTTTTGACCATTCTTTTCTTCATCGCTCTCCGTGCTCTTGTCAAGGGTTTCTTTGGTGGTAAGTCAACCTTCACTCCAGACAAGTAATCAGGTTCATGGTGCTCATATGAATGTGGATGCCTTGGTATATACTTCTCCCTATCATCATAGTTGCCACAGCTCCATTTAGGGGTTGTGGTTTTTCGCGTTTTTACAGCCAAATGCGCTCATTAAAACCCAAAAATGTCGTAAAATAGCCTTGAAATGGTCTTGAAACATGAAAAATCTACACCGAAAATTAAATATCTTTCGTAAAACGAAATTTATTTCATTTATTTTTGTTATATTTGCACCATAAATATTACGAACATGGAAGTAAAGAAGTTGAATCGGTTAAAGGTCGTTATGGCAGAAAAGGATCTGTCAAATATATGGTTGTCGGAAAAGTTAGGAGTCAGTCAAGCGACAGTCTCTAAATGGATGACTAATTTCTCTCAACCAAACCTTGAAACACTTATCAAAATCTCAAAGGTTCTTAACGTAGATGTTTGTGACCTGATTCGTACCGAGGAAGTACAAATTGACGTAGAAGTATAATACAAAAATCTGTTTCTCTATTTAGATTGCGGCAAATTAGCGTCAATATTGTATGATTATACAAATAGCGCACGCATCTATAATACTAATGTTATTTGTAACAATCTGTAGAACCGACATCAGGGCTTTATTTGTAACTTAGCTCACAAAAAGACAATATGGCAAGATTTAAGATTACAACAAAACATGTCAGAAACTGTAATGGTATTCGCATAGAACCAGGAATGTCAGTAGAAGTCATCACACAAAGCATGAGTAACCCTGTTTCGACAAATGGCGGTCAGTTGGTTATTGATGCATTTTATCGAATTTATGGCATAGACATAAAAAAGCCGGATGCTTGAACAACATTGAACTGGAAGTAAAACAGATTTAGAAAATTATAATCTCATAATTTTTAATGAAACTCTCTGCATTTAAAGAAAAGACGTCGAAATTAAAGTCCATCGCACAAAAAGCTTTGGAAGAAAGAATTATTTCTCAAGACGTTTATGACGATTTAGTTTCACGTATACATAACAACGAATTCAGAATTACAATTGTAGGTGAGTTCTCGTCAGGGAAATCGACACTTATTGATGCTCTTATTGGCAAGGACATTCTTCCTCACTCTACTTCTGAAACTACTGCTACTCTTACATATATTCATAGCGTAGAACATGGACATATTAAAGAAAATAAAGCAGAAATATTCTATTCCGATGGTAACACCCAATTGGTAGACTTTTCAACATTAAAAGAATATGTTACTGCGTTTTCAAAAACTGTAGATGTTTTCTCCACTATTGAATATGTAAACATTTATGTCCATATAGATAATTTTGACAATAATATCGTTATTGTTGATACTCCGGGGCTAAACGGAACAAATCATTATGAGGATCGAACTTTGCAGGAAATAGCAAAAGCAGACGCAAGTATTTTCGTATTCTCACCTTCAGGAATTAAGGCAACCGAGCAGTCGTTCATGAAAGAAGAATTACTTAAACATCAAAAATCTTTCTTTTTTGTCATGAATCGTATTGATGATCTTCGAAAATCTGAAGGAGAAAACGTGGAATCCAAATTGAAAGAACTTTCGGAAGATATTTCCCGTCGCTTTTTTGACGGAAAAAAAGAGATTACGAATCTTTTTGGTGTTTCCGCATTAAAAGCTTTAGCTGCAAAAGATCACAAAATTGAGAAACTATATGTAGATGATAGTGATAACATTTCTGATGAAGATCGTGTTCGATTTTGGGAAGAAAGTCGGTTTGAGTTATTCCTAAATAGTTTAAAGGATTTTTTGGCAAACGAAAAAGAAAATGTTTTTATAAACAGTCTGTCAACACAATTATCATACGAATTTGACGATTGTCTACAACGTGTTGAACAAAGTCTTGTTGCAAATTTGCCGAAAGAAGAGTTACCAGCGGCAGCAATTATCAAGGACGAGATTAATACTGCGAGATCACGCTTTGAAAACTATGAAAAAGGTTTAGAGAAGAATGTGAATGCCCGTATGGATAATGTTGAGAAAAATCTCAAAATCAGTTTGGGAAATGTAGTCATGGCTGGAAGCCAAAGACTTGAAGAAGTAAAAAGTCAGATTAATAGAATTAAAACTATAGAAGATTTTTATCATACTTTCGGTGAAGATGGGTCAAAGTCTTCTGCAATAGTAAACAGCTTTTACGATAGATACTATGAGAGTATTAAAAGGAGTTTGACTGAAGAAATTATTTCAGTTAGAAACGAAATGTTTTTAGAAATCCGAAGACTAATTCCTAATATTGCCAACATTAAAAAAGCTAATATGGAATCTGTAAACATCGGCAAAAAAACTTTCACTTACAATTCAGGCAGTAATTCTTCTATGGCTTTGACAAGAGTAAAAGAATGTGAAGACAGAATCAATCAATTGCACAAAAGACAGAATGAAGCTTTTAAGGAAAAAGCTAAAATTGATAATCAGCATAGTTTGTTGGAAAGACAAGCAAATGAATTAAGTAGTGATATAAATAGTGTAAACTATCGTATTAGCACATTAGGAAGACGCCCAGATGCACGTCCTGTAACACGTTATAAGGAGGTGAGAGTTGAGAGATCTAAATGGAATCCGCTACGATGGTTTGGAGATAAATACACAACTGAATCACAACCATATACTGATTATGACTATTCTGCTCAAAATGAATATGACAGAAAAAAGAATAATCTTGATTCCGAAAAGAATTCATTAAATAATCAGTTGTCTGCAATTAGAAGGCAAATTGAAAATCTTCCAGACATGGAATTGCAATTGCAAACAATAGCAAGAGATATAGAACGCCAAGTCAAAGAAAAAGAATATCAACTAAAAGAAATTCAAAAAGAAAAAGAAGACATGCAGAAGCGTATGGAAGCCGGTAAGGAAAAATTTTTGAACGACCGTAAAGCAGTTCTAATCAATATGCTTCAAAGTATTCTGACTAATGAACAATCAGAATTGCATCGTTCTCTTAAGAATGACACCTTTCAATCCCTCAAAGAGCTACGTGGTAATTTAGTTAGCATTATACGGAAGTATTTCAAGGATGAAAGTAACAACTATATCAACCAACTTAATATTATGCTATGTAATATTTCTTCAACAATTGAAAATAAAGCTATCGAGCAAAAGCGAAGCAATCTTACTCTTAGTAAAAATAAAATATTAAGTTTGAGAAGAGAAGTTAAAGCGTTAACAATATAATTATTAAACATCATGGATATAAACGAATTAAAAGAGCACAATCAAATCAAAGAAAGTGTGATCACCCTTCTTGGTGAAGCCAAAGATGTTTTTTCGATGCACTTTGGTGAATCCAAAGAGGAGAATATACATGCATTCAATGAACTGTCTGAAAAAACGAAAGACGGACGATTTTCCATCATTGTTGTTGGAGAGTTTTCCGCTGGTAAATCTACATTTTTAAACGCTTTAATGCGTGAAAAATATCTAGATTCATTCTCTAGTGAAACTACTGCAAACATAAATTTCCTGAAGTCGGTGAAAGATTCTCCTTCAGGTAAACCAATGATCAGAGTTAACTATAAGGATGGTAAATGTGAAACTTCTGATGATGTAAGTTTTGAGAATATTCAGAAATATGTTAGCACCAAAGGTGTTGATGTGGCTGCGAAAATAGAAAGTGTAGAGATATTTTTGGATTCTCCTTTCTTAAATGACGGAGTTGATCTAGTTGACTCTCCAGGACTTAATGGGGTTAAAGAACTTCATGCTGATATAACCAAAAACCAGATGAAGGCTTCTCATGCTGCAATTTTCATGTTTCGAGCTACCCAACCTGGATCAAAATCTGATTTTCAGACTCTTATTGACTTAAAGAAATCGTGCAAGTCCATAATTGTTGTTCTCAATCGCATTGATGAAGCTGCGAAACAAGGTGAAGAAACTGTTGACGATATTGTAAATAAATTAAAAAACAGTTTCAAAGAAATGTTTCCTAATGAGAAGATTCCAGAGGTGTGGCCAATATCTGCATATAAGGCACTTGTTGCGCGAAGCAAAATGGAATTGGATTATAATGAAAGAACAAAACACACTGATGAAGAGAAGCGTCGTTATCTCGAAACCTCTCTTATTGAACCTTTTGAACATAGACTTTTGCGATATATCACAAAAGGCGAAAAAGCCAAGAACGAACTCTTGTCACCTGTAGAAAAGGTTATTTCTGTTTCAGAGGAAACCATTCAAGAGTTAAATATTGAAAAAGAAACTCTCAATGGTAAGTTCTCTACAGATGAAATTAATGAGCAAATAGATGCTGTTCAGGAAGAGATAAAAGGGGTAAAAGAGACGATTTCTCATAAAAAAGATGATGTTGTTAACGCTATTGAAGATGCCATACGCAATGCTAAGAATAGCGTCACAAGTGACACGAAAGACCTCAAAGAACAGACCCTTTTATGTCTTGACAATGAAACAGCCCTTTCGGATCTGGAAAGTAATGTTCAATTATATGTTTCACGTATAATGTCCAAATATCAATCTGTTTATAGCGATGCATTAAGTATGCTGGAAACAGAGTTCCGTAATGCTATCAGAAGAAATCTTGAGGGGTCAGTTGCGATTATTAATAAACAATTAAGTTCTGTATGCGATAGCGAGAACTTGTTATTGCTTAAGGCTATTGAAATAGATACATCACATTTTAATGCAGATTTTGATTTGTCCAAATATGATTTGGACATTGCTTCGAAACAGGAAGAACGCAAGAATGTGTTAGAATCGCAATATAAGGCAGAAGATGATCAATATGCATCTGAGCGTTTAGAGAACAAAATTCAAAAAATAGAAAATTCCATACAAGAAGCCAAGTCTCAGCATAATACTGCGATGAATAGTTTGCAGGATCCTGGAGTTAGTATGCGTAAAGAATGGCGCGAAAGAGAATTTCGTACAACCGAACGCTCCATTTTTAACCCCAAAAGATGGTTTGGAAGTAAGTGGAAAACTGAAATTCAACAGTACCAAGAGGATGTTCCTGATTATACTGCACATAACTTTTATATTCAGCAAAAGGCAGAACTTGAGAAACAGCATCAAGAACGCATGCAAGAACTTGAAATCACAAGACAAAAGTTTGAAAATCAAATGTCTGAATTCGTAAAAGGCTCACGTGATGCAAGAAAGTTCCAGATTGAAAGAGAAGAACTGGAACGTCAAATTGAAGAACTCAGGACAGAACGAGATAAAAAGCTAGACAAGGCTATTAAAAAACAGCTCAAAACTGCTAGACTGTACATAGAATCCATCTTTGAATCACTAGAAAAAGATAGTCGTGCCCAAGCTATTAAATCTATAAATGATAAAGAAGAACAACTCACAAAGATGGCTCTAGACATCCTAGAAGGTGAGATCAGAGAAGAGTTGGAAGTTAAGACAAAAAAACTGGAATCATTGAAGTCGAAAGTGGCTCTTGCAGAACAGGGTAAAAATGAACGTCTGCTTAAAATTGATGAAGCATATTCTGCTTTAAGTGATCTCGTAGAAAAAGCGGAAGCTGTTCGTGCAGCCATTGATTCAACAGAAACAGATATTATTAAAGAACAATAAAATGGAAATAAAACAGATACTTAATAACTTCTTGGAAGTTTCTGAGGAGTTGGGAAATGATTCTGCTATTAGTCTTATTAAGGATTTTGTAGAGAAAAATTCTAATCAACGCTACGAACTACCTTTAATCGGTCAGTTCTCATCTGGCAAATCTGCAACTATAAATCATCTTTTAGGGAGAAATCTGCTGCCTACAAAGAGTATTGAATCAACTGCTTTTGCTACTTTTATTTCGTACTCAGAAAATGAATATGCAACACTAGTGCTAGAAGATGGTACCGTTGAAGACATTTCATTTGAAGACATTAAATTGTTAGATAACAATAAAGTAGTAGAAACTGGCAAGCAGATTAAGTCGCTTAATATTGGTGTTAATTCTGATCTCTTAAAATCAGGCTTAACTTTTGTCGATACTCCAGGTGTCAATACAATAATAACTACGCATATTGAAATTACAGAACGAATTCTGAAATCTGCACAGTGCATTATTTATGTTGTGGCAAAAAATATAACTGACGAAGATGCCTTGATGATTCAAACAATTGAAGCTCAAAACATTCCAGTTATTTTTGTCAGAACTCACATTGATGATATAAAAAGAACAGAAGAGAACTGGGAAACCGCCATTCGTGAAAACGAAAAGAATATCTCAGATAAGCTAGGTCATCCAGTACGTTATTTTGCAATTTCTAATGATACATCGAGAAAGGAATTTGAGAGTAATTTTAATACACTTGTGACCTATTTGACTAAAGAAATAGCATCCAACGTTAAAAATGTGTTTGAAAAAGCTATTATTGAAAGATTAGAACCAATAAAAGCGGAACTTGAATCTTCTATTTCTATACGAAAGAATACGGTGATGCAATCAATAGGTAAGTCAATCGATGAGATAGAAAAGCAGAAATCACAGACTGAAGCTCTGGTAGTCAATTGGAAAGACAAATTGCATAACCAACAAACTCTTATTCAAAAGAGAGGTGAAGAATTAAAGTCGGATGTTAAAAACTCAATCCGTAGTAACGTAGATGCTAAGGTTGAGGATTTTAATATAATTGCCAATAATTCTGAAGGCACCCCTGATGACTTAAATCGAATACTTAATGAGCGCCTTACAAAGGCTTCATCGTCTATAAATTCTTCAGTAGAAAATCTTATCCAAGAAGCTGCAAATTCTGTCTGCAAACGTGTTGGAGAAGAAATGATGTCTATTGGAAGCGAATTACAAACAATTGGTCTTGATGGTGATTGTACATTTGATATGAGTGTCGCTCGTGATTACACAGAGAGACAAAAAAGCATAGATGAGGAATTTATAGCCAAGGTTGAACAAATTAATGAAATTAAAGAAAATGTCAACCTTCAAGAAAATCTGTCAAATCAAGCAAAAGCTGATCTAGAATTGGCAATTTCTCAGGCAGAACAGGAAATTCTTTCATATAAGTCGAATATTGAAGCGATTTCCAATAGTTATGAGCCACAATATGTTGACAGACAAAGTCAATTAGGTTCAATCGGCAAATCAATTGGCAATGTATTAGATATTGCAATGTTATTTATTCCGAGTTCAGGTTGGTTGAAGGCAGGCAAATGGGTGTCTAAAATTGGCAAATCAGGAAGTACAATTCGCAAAGTTGGTGAAGCATTAGGCACAGGCGCAAAGATACTTGCAAAGACAGATGCTGCAAAAGATGCAGCAACGCTTTTGGGAGGACTAAAGAATGCATCTGATAGAGTTAATGGCAACATGAAAAAAACTAGCGTCTTTGATTATGTCTCTCTTTCATATTGGTTTGAAAAAGCTGGCGAACAGTTAGACCCCTCAACCTATGAACTTGACAAGCAATATGAACAACAGTTTTTAACTCGCAAGAGTGAAGCAGAAGCTGTACTCAAAGATGCACTTGAAAAGAAAAAAGAGATGATTGCAAATCTTGCCAGACTTAATGGTGAGAAATGGAAATCAGAACAAGAACTTGCAGAGGCAGAGAAAATGAACAAGGCTTTAATTAGAGAAACAGAAGCTATCAAGGCGAAGCTTGAGTCTGAAAAAACTAAGGCTATAAGAGAGTCATTAATATCTCAAGCAAAGAGTATGTTTGAAAAGAGGATAAATGATTATGCAGTTTTGTTATCTGGTAGAACTTCTGACATGATCGATACCGTATTCTCTTCAATCATAAATGCTGCCGATTTGAAAATCTCTACTCAGTTGAATTCATTAACTGAACAACTCTCTGAAATTGCAAGTAATAGAGAGGAATATACCTCTAACAGAGACACAAAGATTGCGCATTATGACGACATGTCTTCAAAGCTGAAATTGTGATAAGTATGACGTTTCTTGAGGAAATTATTCAAAAACGAGAACTTTTAATGTTTATAGGTGTGGAAAATCATTCCACACCTTATAATCCGCGTCTTTTCAGTAAATTATGGTATATTCCAGAGAACATTCCCAATAAAAATGTTTTAATAGTACCTATAAGAGGTTTAGGAGAACCATATTTACTATTCGATAATCAAGAGAAGTGTTATGATAAATCACTATGGATTCTTTTTGTTGAGTCTTCTGTTCTAAACCATAATGTCATCTTATTTGAGTCGTTTCCACAAACAGATGAGAACACTTACTTTACAGCTAAAACACTAGCTTTTTTACGTAAATGTAATTGTTTTTGTGTAACAATTTGCGATATTGGTGTTTATAAGTCTCGATCTTTTGTGAATTTGCTGAATTCAGCAATATCTAGCTTAGCCACTCATCAAATATCTGTTTGTCTAGCCACGATCTTAGGATATAATTCAAGAGGATATACTGATATAGAAACAGGAAAAGAAAATGCAATTTACAATAAAAATTATTATCTTCAATCAAGTGTTGAGGTGTCAATAATGGGTGATGTTTTTGAATTTATTCAGATTGATAACAAATTCACCCTTGTCGATGTGTATAAATTGTGTAGTATAACAAAGAATCCTGCAGATACTATAATTCAGTCAATAAAAAAAGAAGCAGCTTTATATGAAAGTTCCTTAAAACCTCTAATTGATTCTGGCGCTTTGAAACTGATTTTGTCAAGTTTTAATAAGAGTGACACTTTTGACTTCGTATTATTTGCTAAATATTTAGCAAAAATAGGTTTTAAAGGAGAACTTATAGATAGTCAGTGGAATGCTGCCTATGAGAAAATGTGCAACAGGATAAAAAAATCTAATAACGAAGAAAGAGGCTTTAAGGTTCAAGAACTCATCTCTGCAATAATTAAAAATATAAATTCAACAATTAGTTTAGTTAAATCAATATGAAAATATCAAATACACTTGCAACTCTTTTTGCTGTTGTTTTTCTGGGTCTTTCTTATTTTGAGTACGTTCCAGTGTATATCAGCGTAACCATAGCCATTTGTGCATTTATAACATATCTTTCAGCGACTATTGTTGCAGCCGGTACTGCATTACAAGAAGTTATAAAAGATGAGCATAAAAAAAACATTGAATGCATTTTGAAACCAGTAGAATCTATTTTTAACAAACTTGATGTTCTAATCCAAGTAACAGAAAACATTAAACTGCAAAATGATTCTCTTATCACTCAAATAGAAAATTGTTCAAAGAACATTGAGAATGTGATAAATGAACATAATGAACAGTCTAACAGAATTTTATCTGAGATTAAGTTACAAAAAGATTCAAACGTTCAAAGAATCGAGGATATATGTAATTCCTTAAAAACATATCTTTCAAACGCAACGACAGAAATATCAAAGTTTAATGAGAGTTTGACTCAACATGATAGTGAAATTCGAGAGACTATAAATGTATTTAAGAATGTTGTAGAAGGCAAATCGGACGAACTAGGTAAGGCAATAGCTGCTACCATTCAGGAAATGTCAACAACCATTGGCAATGTCACATCTAAGTTCTCTGATTTAAACAATAGTATAAATTCTTATACTATTACTACAAATGATCTTAAGGAGAATAATATAAAGACACATTCCATAGTTTCTGATTTAATTACTAAATTAAATGATTCTACTACCAATATTATGCGTGAGAATCGTAAATTTGTGGAAGAGTTAAAAGAAATTTCTTCAAATAATATCGAAGCACTCCAGAAGACTGTACAGAATAATATTTCAGATCAAACTGAATCACTAACTGATATCGTCGAGGATTTACAAACAAGTATAAACAAGCTATCTAGTTCACTTTCAAAGAACCTTGAAAAATTGAGCGTAGATGTTGATGCCATATGTACTTCTATTGATGAAATGAAGCAAATATCCCAGAATGTGGAGACTTCTGACAAAGAGTTGCTTGCAAAGATTCTAAAATATAAAAAGTAAAAAGTTATTATGTTATGGACTATTGGAAAGAGCTTAATATTTTTGAATCCGTAATGCAAGAGAATATTAACAATTACAATTTGCTGAAACTTAGATCATGTGCAGATATTTGTTCGGCACTAATTGCAAATTCCAAATATGCAATGTGTGTTGGGAGAACAAATCGTGCATGGGCATTATTACTAATGGCGAAATCACATTGGGAAACTAATAAATGACGAAATTCAAATTATTGACACATGATATTGTGTTTTCCCCAGCAAAAACATTTAGGAGACTCAAACAATATAATAACAAAGACTATGTTTTTTCGTCCATTTATCGGTTCAAACTATCATAAAGGGATTAACGGAAAGAAGATTTTAGTTCTTGGGGCAAGTTTCTATTGTCCCAAGACAGATTGCTCTTTTTTTAAGACCTGTACTAGCATAACAATTAAAGACTCAAGTCCATTTGATTGTATTTGTCCAGAATACAAAACTAATGGAATCTGCCTACATGATGAGCCAACAAATAGCATTGAAAATTGGTATTCTACATATCAAACATTTGCAAAGGGGCTTGAACAATTTGTGGGCTATGCCGACTATAACAATATATGGAGTCATTTGGCATTCACCAACTATGTGCAATTTTTCCTCCCATCTAATGGCGATAGTTTTAGGACTACCAAATCTAGTGATTTGTCAGAACGAGATTTTGAAGCCTTAATAGAAGTTGTTAAGGAATTATCTCCTGATATTGTGATAGTCTGGGGATGTGTAATAAACACATCGGTAAAAGAAAATAATAAATATGTTTTTGACAAAGATA
>Ga0326512_10002426_pt1 | contig 13814 bp, 20 predicted proteins | sample 1_2617_0518_D_FD_203652 | JGI IMG/M metagenome (GOLD analysis project Ga0326512, IMG submission 203652) | Bovine rumen microbial communities from UC Davis, California, United States - 1_2617_0518 | ecosystem: Host-associated > Mammals > Digestive system > Stomach > Rumen | place: USA... | reverse complement strand
CCGTCTGTGTCAGTGATGCTCTTATAGGCATTTATCATCTGGTTCATCTGGTCTTTCGTAATCTTTCCCTGCTCATTTAACTTCTTGGCAATTGCAGAGATATTGTCGAAAATCGCAGACTTGACCTTATCATCGCCGAGATACAGTACACGTTGGTCTTCCTGTCCAACCTGTTCTCCTCTGTATACTGCTTTTGTGTACAGAGGAATTCTCGGTGCATGGGCATACATATTTCTCTTCTCAAAGTCTGCAACTCCAGCGAAGTGCTCAAGTCCTCCATAAAGGAGTTTGGTCATCTGCTGTCTTGCGTAGAAGGCGTTAAGCAACCACTCATTTATGGATTTATCTTTTTCATCTTTTATTCCAAGAAGCTTCAGACTCTTAGGTTTGAAGAACCCTTTATCAGTGAGGTATTTTCTTTCAGACTCAACGAGATTTCTAAGCTGCTCATCAACAGCATCTTTGACTATCTGATGGGCATCTGTAGGATTGGCATTCTGATACTTCTCAAGGAACTCCTTATTGTTCAGTTCAGGAAATATCTTGAATGTTGTACCATTTTTCTCATAAGTTAATTCTATTGGACGTATAGGATTTCTATCAGAGTCTGCTGGATCGTTTGACTTCCTTTCACTTATTGCAGATATACGCTGTGCTTCACACTCAACTTCCTGTGCAAGTCTTTCTACAAGTTCAGGATAAGAATAGCTCGGAGCAACTATGAAGTTATATGCGGTTTCGTAGTCAGCCTGAATAGGAACTTCGTACATATGACCTGTCATATCCAAAGTCCTGTTCTGCGTACCACGCATATACATCACATAGGAATTAATCAGATGCTCGCGTGCAGTCATCCTTGCATAGTCTTTCTGCTTTGTAATAGTAACGTCAGAGCAGTCAACAATCTTGAAGGATTTCCTCATGTTCTTATATGAGGCATCAGAACCGTAATTGCCATCATTGTACAAATCGGAAAGCCAACCGGTAAGCTGTATATCATTGCCGAAACCAAGAGCCATTCCTTCAAACTGACCGTAATCATTCATAATCATCTCACGGTATTCCTGGTCTGAAAGATTAGATACGTTGGAAAGCTTATCAACCATATCGTGCAAGGCATTAGGAGTCATGCTTGCAGCAAATGATTTACCTCTGCTTATGATACGCTCTTCAACTTCGGAACTCTGAATAGGAGCAAGGACATCAGCTATCTTCTTGTAGATGTCTTGCGTATAGTTATACAAGTGTGAACCAGTAAGGTCTTTACCTTCTTTATTAATGTATTCTGCCCTGCTGATTATTCCGTCATTTCCATTAATAGCTGAAAGCAATCTTTCAAGACTGGTTGTCTGTGGAATTACATCAGAGTCATTTCCTTTTCCTGCTCCTCTTGCGGCTCCTATCGGTGCAGTATTCAGAAGGGCATACTTGACATCCTCTGCACTTACTATGAAACCGAGACCACTCAATACATCAGCGAGATCCTGGAACTCCGATTCAGGTACAGGTTCAAGTAGGTCTTTCCATTCTGCCGAAGCATTCTGTGTTGTCCACTTGCGTTTTTCCTCGTTGGTGGACAGTGGCTTCATCTTCAGCTTTTCATTGCTGAATTTCTGATACTTGTCCAATACTGATTTTACTGTTTGAAGCTTCTCACTGGAAACGAGTTTACCGTTCTTATCTACTATGTTATACTTCTCAGCAGATACAACTCCACTTCCTACATTAAGACCAGCTTCGCGGGAAAGCCCTGTACCATTAGATGCACCATTTGCATTTTTGACATTAAGTCTTCCGCCGTTGTCCTTATATGTATAGAAGAAAGCACATCTTGCTCTCTTGAAATTGCAATAGATAGTAGACTCATCATCTGGATGAGATTGAAGATATGTAATGAGGCTCTTTATCCAAGGATACTTTACAGAAGCTTTATGCAAGTCAGTTATCATTCTACCAGGAACGGTGGCCTGCATTATCTTATGAAGGGTTATGACAGCCTGTTTTTCATTTACCCTTACAGGATAACCGAGATCGTTTCTCACTATCTTACCGTTCCTGTCTATCATACTGATGTTTTCCAGTATTCCGCGTGCTCTCGTTGAGATAGTGGACATCAAATGAGACAGGCGATAGTCATCGTACCTTTCGCCCTTTGATGCTTCCCCAGCATCAACCCCATCTTCTTCGTTATCATCGAAGGACAACTCTTCCAGATTTTCTTTCTGTGCAAAGTTGAACATGTAGCCATCTACATTGACGTTGAATCCTTCTTTTGCTCCGATACGCAGAGATGCAAGAAGACTCAGGGCTTCCTTGTTGTCCCTCATCTTTGCAAACTCTTCGGCACGATGTTTAAGCCAATCCTTATCTGCCTCGAGTTGGGAATCCGTAGCCTGAGGATAATTCCTCTTATACCAGGCTTCCTGTGCTTCAAGTGTGCTTAACTTGTCTATGTATGAGAATACTTTGTCAAGTATGGCATTGAAGCCGTTCTGCTTTTCATTCCCTTGACGCTCGATAGCCTGTTGGCGTGATACACCGAAAGATGAGTTGTCAACAATCCTTGAGACATAATCACGGAACAGTTGGGTTATCAAGTCAACCCTTTCATTCAACTCTGCCGGAGTATCATATAGTGTGTTCAGGGTTTTGTATAATTCATTGACTGCTTTCTTTGAAACTTTCCTTTCTTTTGCCAGCCTTTTCGGTCTGTCAAGGAAGTTTGTGAAAGCTTTGTACTCCGATTCCGTTTCAGGATACCAATCAAAGTCCAAATCTTCGTTCTCACGAAAAGCCTGAAGATTCATGAGGAGCTTGTGGTCGCTCATCTTCTTATCACTATAAGTTTTTTTGAGCTGTTGGAATCTCTCGTCTTTACCAATATCGGTAACTAATGGACAAATATACTTCATAAAACCAGTATTATTATGTAAGGCAAAAATAACCGAAAACGATACTGGATTCATATCAGTAACAAAAACACTCTACTTCATATAGTAATTCATTTATACTTGTAAAATGCTCAGAGATAGTAACTATAATTGCATCGTAAGTTATTAGTTTCAAGTCAGTGTTTAAGTGTTTCCTATACATCTGGCAGCTTCCCCAGCACTTACTTGCACTGGGGTTGCTGCTGGTGTGTAGGTATGATGATGTATTTCTGTATAAAGGAACAAAGATTTATACTTGCAGTTGGATATATGGTGGCTTGAGTCTTGGTAAATATCTGTTCGTGGAATATCCTACGCCGCTGACAATACGCCATGAATACGGACATTTCAAACAAAGCCTGATGCTTGGACCATTGTATCTTGTTTTAGTTGGATTGTGGTCTATTATCAGGGCGGGATTGAATCTGTACAGAAAGGGTCAGTATTATAACGGATATCCGGAAAACTGGGCTGACAAACTTGGAGGAGTATTCATTAATGAACAAGGAAGGAGGGATGCTGTATTATGAAATATAGTTGGATTATATATCTTGCACTCGTGATTGCAGCTCTTGCAGGCGGATTGTTTCTTGGAAGAAAGACAGTTAAGCCTGTTGAGATAGTTGAGATCCAACGTGATACTGTTGAATATCACGATACACTTGTTTATGAAAAGCCAGTGCCGAAATACATAACAAAAGTAATGACTGATACAGTACGCCTTGCACTTGTTGATACTTCACACACACTTGTCATAAAAGACTCTGTGAACGTTGAGGTTCCGATTGAAAGGAAAGTATATGAGGATTCTACTTTCAGAGCTGTAGTTTCTGGATATAAGCCGAATCTTGATAGCCTCTGGGTGTATCGTACAATCCGTGAAATAACGATAACCAATACCGTAAAGATACCACCAAAGCACTTTGGTTTCGGAGTATCACTTGGACCAACTATGCTGGTTACTCCGAAGGGCGATATCAAAGGAGGCTTGGGTATTACAGGCGGTATAACATATAAATTTTAATCAACCATAAAAAGCGTTTCATAAAGGATAGTGTTCATATTGTTGTATGTGTGCGGGTTTGCTGTTTTACCTCTTAAAACAGATGTGGTTGATAGGTCTATCCCGCCTGTGAAGGTCGGATAGATTTTTTATGTAATACAATGATAATTAGTTAATGAAACATATTTGTTATTAAGATTATTTTATTATATTTGTATTGGGTACGATACTTTTATTTTTCTTATGAAAGAGCCATTTTGTTTGTGTGTCTAAAGTCCCTGCAGTGATGCACGGACTTTATTTTTTTTTATAGATAATCATCTACTTTGCTGGTTTCTATGATAGCATTATTGAATGCTTCCTGGTCAGATGTAGAAGTAAAACTCATTGTACCATCATCGGATAGGGATGCTTCCGGGAGATAATACCCATTTTCAGATGCCCAAAGACGAAAGTTCATTATAGCCTTTCTCATTTCCGGTATGGTCAAATCACAAGTACTTCTGGTCATTGATACCATATGATTCGTGATTGGATCTTTCGTAACAGTAAAGAACAAATCATGATTCGCAAAGTCTTTGAAATAGACTTGCTTTGCATATCGTTCAGTTACTCCTGTCTGAGAAGCCATTATCCTGCACAGTATGTGAATATAGCTGTTCTGATTCAGAGTCCTATTTGATTCATCAATCAGACTTACATTAGTCCTTTGATTTCTCAAGAGTGAGTTTGCTCTTCGAAGGAACCTTTTCCTATCTTCTTTTTCTTTTAGATTGTAATTCATTCCGGAATATCTAAGTATTGATTATTAAACCAAACAGACGGGTCTCCTTTTTGCGGGCAATACCAGACCGAATTAACATAATCCCAAGACCAATGTTCGCTCAGGTCATACTTGTCTTTGATATAAGCTTCTTCTTCTCCATTATATTTTTTCTGGAGAATCTTTTCATCAATATCTTCGATAAAGAGTTCGTGTTCGGCATGGTCAATGATAACTATTCGTTCCATATCTTGTCATTTTTATTCAGAAAAGAATTCATTATATATTTCTACCTTTTCTTTATGGGTGTGAGAATTCCACCAATCATCAGTCTTTTGGAAGTAAGTCTGTATATCGTCATAGCAATAAATGCCACTTGCTTGTATTCTATCGGCAACGCCATTGTGCCTCCACCAGTCTTCTATGACGTGGTTATATTTTGTCTTCATTTTTGCAAAATGTTTTGCAGAATGATTTCTGCAGTTTTGTGTTTTTTAATTGGTTCTGTCTGTTAAAATAAGCCTGTAAAGCAAGTGCAAGATCGTGATTCAGCATAGTATCTGCATATACTGTTGATATTGACTGCTTATCATCGCCTTTCGTAAGTGTAATACTTACATTTCCTCTGTGCCTTCTTATAGTTTCGACAACTATTCGTTGAAAATTTTCTAACATACCATTTAATATTCAGATACTTCGTTAGGACATATTAATTCTTCTGGAAGTGTACATTTATCTTTGTAGTATAGACACCCATCACAGCTTGGCGGTATACTTGTATTGTTAGTTATTGTTGTTTCCATCCTGTAATCCTAATTTGTAGAATTTCTTGGCTACGAGCTTACCCCATTTTAATAGCTCTCTTGAAAGTTCATCGTAGCTAACACATAGAACCTCCTCCCCATACGGGCATTTCAGGTGTTCTTCCACCCATTTGTCAATCTCTTGGTCGGTCATCGTCAGTCCTCCTTTACGATGATGATGCGAACCTTGTCGCCGAAGTTATATGAGTTGTCAGAAACAAATGCTACGGACTTTACGTGATATAATCCCTTCATATCTTGGACAATCTCTCCTTCCACCGCATCCTTCATCATCTGCTCCTTTTGCCACTCTGCGAAGTGACGGGCAACATTAGTAAGGATGGAAAGTGTTGGTTGGTCGCTTGAGATATAGGTAAAGTTGTCGGAATAATACCGCTTGACTTCTTCCTCCAAGTTCTCTGACGGCTTTTCTTCTGGCAGGGAGTCAATGAAGGAAAGAAGTTTAGAACACATCTTCCAGTGTCCTTGATACCATTGAGCATCCTCATCAGTGTAGTTATCGCAGTCATCCCACGCATCATCTTCTTTGCCTTTGAAATATTCAAGTTGCCTTTCAATCTCGGCTTTAATCTTCTCAATGTTGCTCATCTCTTTTCCTCCTTCGCTTTTTTGAATCTTCGTAGGACTTCTTTATACTGTTCATCTGAGAGCCGTGTGAACGTGAACATCCCTTGCTTGTTGTTCTTTACGGCATAGAGGAATGTGTGTAAGAGTTCAATGTCTTCAATGGTTAGAGAAAGGTTTTTCTCCGCTTGTTCGTAGCCAGCCACGAAGTCATAGTTGATATTCCAGAACCTGAAATCATCATCGGATAATACCGCATCTCCTCCCATTACTCTTGGACCATGTGTTACTAACTGATAGGCTATTGATGCTTCTTCTGCTTTTGTCATACTATTTCACAATTAATGGTAAAAACACGAAATTCCATAATATCTGAAAGCCTATGAATCCAATTAGAAACGCTACAATGTCACGCAAATATCTTTTTGTCTCCGTTGTCATTTCTGTTCCTCCTTAATTGTTATCTTGGGTATATCAACTCCTTCGCATCGCAAGGTTGGACTTCGATAAACATTATCTATTCCATCATTGACAGTACGGATGTGTATCATTTCCCGATAGATTGCATAGGTTGCAGCCTGAAAGTGTGAATATGCTTCATTCTGATGTCCCCCACACCAGCTGTAACTTTGGTTGAACGATAGCTCAGGGAAGGCTTGCTCTTTGAGTTTGACAAGCAAATCACGGTCTATCTTAGGCAGCACAATCTGGTCAAGTTCTTCAACTTGTCCTACGGAAATACGATGCACTACCTCTGTGCAAAGAGCGATGAGGTTATACTGTTCTTCCGTCAGTTCAAGTGTGTACTTTTTCATTTGTCAATTACTTTAATTCTCATTTCAACTTCGACTGCCTTACCCTTTGGTAGTCCAAGCAATCCTTCGTAGTCGGATGCTTCTCTTGGCATAATTCCAGCAACTCGGTAACTATAATTGTTGTAGTCTTGCCAGAACACACGACCCCACGTCTTCGGTTTCGATGTGAAGAACAGAATTCTGTTCCCTTGCCTGACTACATATCTTTTAAAGGTTGGCATAGCTAATCAGTGAATGATGGGTTATGAGGCTTACCGTCTGTAACGGAAGTGTTATCATGCAGGGTTGCTGTTGATGTGCCAGATTGTGTGTTGAAATGTGACTCCATATAGTCGCTCATCTCACGCAGGGCATCATTCCTGCCTTTGATATAGCCTTCAAGATACCTCTTTGTGAGTTCATCTTTCAGCCAACCGGGTAACTTATTAGGATTACACTCAAAAGTCCTTTCAAGATCAGCCATTGCTTCTATTGCTGGATTGCTTTCGTCAGCATAGGAGAGTAGTTCCTTCTTGGCAAGTTCCAACAGTCCGGCAGAAAGAAGAATAGCAGTATCATCATTAATAGATACAGTACATGACATCTCTCTCCCATTCCCATCTTTGATATGGGTTGTAAGTGCCTCTATAATCATTACACGGACTGCGTTCTGAAACTCCGTCAGCCTTGAGAGTTTTTTCTGAATAAAGGCTTCCACATCATCAAGATTATCTGACTTGAAGGCTTCTTCTAATGCACCACACTCTATATTTGAGCAGCACATTGTTCCTTCCGACCTTTCCCTGTCGATCCACTGCACGAGGGCAGTTGTAAGGGTCTTTGCTAATTCGTGGTTCATAGTGAATTTATTTTTTCTATAATTTCTTGCATTACAAGTTTGGTCAATGGATGGCTGTAACCTTGTAGTATCTCTATCAGAGCATCCCTGCGTCCCTTGTTAGTGCACTCCTGGGCAATTACGCCGTGGTCTGTCGCCAAGCAAAGTCTCATGAGATGCGTACACCCGTCTTAAGGGACCAATCTACGGCTTCCACGTAGAAAAACGCAACTTTGCAGGCTCATGGGTTCACGCAAGGGCATTACTATAACCCATTTTTCAATATCGCACCCTATGGTTTTACATCAGTTTCTTCAGTTGTTCGTAGAGTTGTGCAATATCTGCTGCTAACTCTTTAGTGTCGTGTACTCTAATGATACCTTCCGCTCTAAGCAGCGTCGTCAACTGTTCCTTGCTCGGTTTCCAAGAAGGACGGAGGGATTTGAGCCAGTCCATTTCCCTTTGATAAGCCGGATATGAGGTGGATAGCGATGGATTTGAATCACATTCCGAAGTGCCGACAAAGCAACTGAGAAGGCGAAGGATATTATCTCTCATCGCTTCATCCTCCTCGCTCCACTCTGGCTTCTGCTCTTTCTGTAATCCGTATGCTTCGGGGTCTTCGAGGACATCTGTTTGCCCTTTCAGATAGGCGGTTTGCAAAGAATCATCATCAGTAAGAATGTTCTTGGGCTTCTGCTCTTTCTGCTTTTCGGAAGGGATTTCACACCACTTAGTAATAGTATTCCGACAATAATAATCTTCATTATCGTACACACTTACCTCCCAATTCCCTTCGCCATCATATCTTGCGAGCAGGGTGTTCCCAAGGCAATCATTCGCCAAAACCAGCCTCCCATTGTCGGGCAAAGAATCGCTCACTTTATGCCATCTATCCTCGCATTTTACATCTGACGTGCAATCTGACGGGATAGAATCGGAGGATTTGAGATTCTCTTTCTGCTTTTCATACTTTCCTCTTTCTTTCCACCCCTGCTCCTTACCAACAATGAACCCAGCGGCATATCCGGCATCATAGGAATAGCATTGCGTCTTATCTTCCTTGATATGTTCCTTTAGTTCTTGTAACGCCTTTTCTTGCCCTGCTCTATATCCTTTGTTGTACGAATCGGTGACATCAAAGAGTTCAGATACCTCCTTTTCTGTTTCTTTCTGCTTTTCGAGCCAAGCAAGACATCTCTTCCAATCCTCAATAGATTCTTCAATGTCTGGGTCGTGTCCTTTTATGCCATCATAGACAGATTGTGCGAGGTCGTTAGTTTCATCCTCTATATTTCTATGCACTTGCCATACAAGCAATTTTCTTATCTTCTCGTCCTCACTCTCGCGGAGTTCGGGAATAAGGGTTTCAAGAGCTTCATAGACAGATAAACTCTTATCGGAAGGCATGTTCTTCCTAATAGTCTCTATTGCTTCTTCTCGTGTCATATCTAAATCAAATTTTCTAAACAATACTTTATTGCTGCTTCACAGGCTTCTTCTGGTTCATCATAAAACGCTTTATCTGTTTTATCAGCCAGCATAATTTCAAACTCTGAATTAGTCTTCTGAATTATCACATAATAGCCAGAATGACTACCATAAGCCCAAGAGTCTAACATTATCTGAATGTAATAATGATGTACTTCCCTCAGCCACTTCATTGCCATCTGAAGAGTTGGAGCGGCGATATTGGTCTCTTCGGTGTCATTATATCTCTCAAGCATAGAATTATGACAATAATCAAACATGTGAGCACGATTGCAACCACAAAGGCGAATTTCTCCTTTCCAGTCTTTCCAAAATGCTCTGCATTCTCCATCAAACCCCTTTTCTTTTAGGAGTTTTGTGGTTTCAAAAGAGCAATAGTCCTCAGTAATCATTAGCCGTACCTCCACTTTTTCTTCATTCTCCTCTTTAAGATATTCTTTAATGGCAGAGATAATTTGCTCATCAGTTGCATCTTCTGCATATTCGATGATGATAGCATCCAAACCCAATTCCTCATGACCGGCGTTAATGTACCCCCTCATTCGGTTAATCAGTTCCTGCCCATTTTCATCGTCCACAAATTCTTCAATACCTACCTGCCACGCAATTTCTTTAAGAGCATCAATTGTTGTCATAATATCAGTACTTTACTTCTTTTGCTTTGAAAGGCTTTTCACGACCCTCAACAAGGTGGATTATCTCTGTATTCTCATCGCCGACAGGGAAGAACACGACATCGCCTTTGCCAGCTACGATGTCCACTTCGCACTCAGCGTATTTCTCAAATCGTTTGATTAGTGTTTTGTATTTCATATTGGTTACAAACTTTAGAAGGTTCATATATCTTGTGCAGGAAACAGAAGGATCTCATTTCTTCATCATCACCTCTACACCAAAATTTTGGCCCATGATGTACACAGTTCCAGCAGGATTTGTCAGTTGTCATATTAAAAATCTATGATATAATCGTCCTTTACGAGAACAAGTTTGTCAATGATTTTGAACCCGTTATGAATATTCAGAAATCGAACAGCAGTTATAACTATATCAGGATCATCATAGAAAGATTCTACTATCTTGTTACTGTTCATCAAATACCATTTGATATTGTATTCAGGATATGCTGTAATTATCTTTAAAGGATAGTTGCCTTGTTCACAATAAGATTTGCAATATCTATGAAAGAATCGTATTCTATCTGCTATTCTGAAATGTCTTGCTCTTCTGGCTCTATACTCCTTGAACCTATTGATAGTATCTTCCCTGTGTTGTTTGCGTTTAATCCAGTTATTTATTGACGGAGCTGGAATCCTAATCTTCTTTATCATAAAACTCTTTCTATTTCAATGAATCCTTCTTCTTTTCTTGTTCCAAGTTTCCTTGTTTTGTATAGACTTCCGAATGTCTTTTTAAGTATGCTTGCTATGGAACGTACAGACTCCCAATACCTGAAAGGAAACAGTCGCTTATCGCCAACTTCCATTTCCCGTAGCTGTCTTGATATTGAAGCCCCATTAAGCTCACAAGTGTACAGATATTCATATCCATATCTGAACATCTCAATTAGTTGTCCGGTATCGTAAAAACTTTTATTTACTGAACCGCTTATTTCTATGCTTGGTGAGGAAAGGATACTTTTACAATATTCCATAATCTCATTTTCATTGAGACTTGAGCTTATTGTATAATGTCTTTCTTTGTTATTATTATCCTTCATTGTCATTTATTTTAAATAAAACCGTGACAACAGTTCTTCATCACATAGGCCGTCTCCAGGTTGTTCCATAATGAAATCATGAATCTTATTCACGACATCAATATCAGTTATTCTATCTGCAATCATCAGGGAGAAGCGTGCAAGTTCGTTTGCTTCTTCTCCCCATATATCCAGATATTTGTAATTACTGTTTCTCTCTGCATCTATTATGTCCCCGTAGATCTTATCACTAAGGACACAAGCCTTCTTTACATAATCCAGAAACTGGTTGAACATCTGTTTCTTTTCATACTTCCAGGACTGTTCAGCATTACGTTTCTTGATTAGGCGTTCAGACTCCCTCAGCAGTTGTTCTATTGACAATGCTAAGAGATAGATAACACTAGTTACAAAATCTTCTTGTTTCATTTTAGTGTTCCCAATATGAATTAATATTTCCTTCAGCAGGTATTTCAAGCCGCTTGTAATACTTTCCAGCAGCGTCTTTCATTATCCTTTCCATCGTGGATTCAAGTAAGCTGCCAAGTTTTTCAGGACATTCGCAGTCTATTTCATCATGTACAAATACGCAGAACAGGATTATTCCAAAATAATGGTTCTTCACAACCCACCTGAACAAATCTCCTGCAGCCTGCTTAAGAACGATAGCACTTCCGCCCTGTATCGGATAGTTCAGTACATTCTTTTCAAACCAGTCGTGACTGCTCGCTTTGTGGTCACGAACCATCCGATCTACACTGTCGCCAGTTCCTTTGTGCAAAGCTATATAATCATTCCAGAAATTATAGTCAAGCCTATCCTCAACAGCCTTCCAGGAAGCCCATTCTGGCCAATAAATCCTATGACCCGTTTCCTCATTGATGATTATATATCCATTCTTCTTCAGGAACTTGACTGCCTTCTTCTTATATGCCATCATTCCAGGCATACCGTCAAGGATACCTTTTACCATAGCCTTTGCCTTTTCCACGGGCATACCTATCGAAGATGCTATGGATGCTCCGTTAGAACCATATGATACGGCAAACTCTGCACTCTTTGCAGCTTGACGCAAGTCTGGTCTGACTTTCTTGACATCCTTTACATCAACGTCCTTAAGTTCCTCAGGAAAACACAACTTGGCATAAAGATTATGAGTATCTATACCATTCTTGAAAGCATCTTGTAAGGATTTCTCATCCCAGACATCAGCAGATACCCTTGATTCTTCAGCGGAATAGTCGCAGGAGATAAATACATTTCCTGGTGTTGAGGTAAAACAAGCTCTTGTGATAGCTCCTTCTTTACCTCGTGCTGGGATATTCTGGAAATTGACAAAACGGACTTCAGTTTCTTTGAGATTCTTGCGTCGTGCAAGATCCTTGTTCATCTTTCCACCGCCAGTTCCACCACCGGAAGACATCCTTCCCGTTACAGTCCCGAGCTGCTTGAACTCTGTATGGAGTCTTCCTGTATCTGGATTGATTAGGTTCAGATGTCCCTGACCATAAGAATTGACTGTCTTTGAAGCTCCTTTATAATCAAAATATAACTTTAGAAACTCGTCATCAATTCCTTTTTGGGGCAATAGTACGCTTTCCTGAACAGAGTCTTTTGGCTTCTTTGTCTCCTTGTCAATTACTTCAGTATTGAATCCGAGTTCCTTTGCTACTGGTATGACTTGCATAGGACTGTCCCAGTCTACAGTACAGAAAGGGGAGAAAGATACTTCAGTATCAAATAGGCTTGGCTGTGAATATGAAGACAGGAACTTCTTGCTCAGCTTTGTATTTGATTTAACGTACTCATTAAGGTTATTACGACAATCCTCAAGAAACTTATTGTCATTGTCCATCTTGTCTTTCCATTTCTTTTCATCAAGATGAACGCCACACCATTCAAGATATGCGATAGCAGGAACGAACCTGTTTTCTACTATGAAAGCCTTTACACATTTACGCTCTTTTGCTATAGTAATCTGGTTCTTCCTTATGTCCTGAAGATATACCACATCTCCTGCCGCATATCTGATACCTTCTACTGTCAATCCTTTAAGAGCAATCTCTTTCTGAAAAGACTTATCGAGTTCTATCCCAGTATTCCTCAACAACACATCTCCAAGCTTCATTGATACCCTTCCTGGTTTGTATCCAAGATAAAGTGTCTGCTCGCATATCATAGTATCATATACATCCAGAGGAACTATATTGTGGTTATATAGGAACTTGAGATCGAACTTTAGATTATGTCCGATGATAGGAGATTGTTCAAGGATATCCTTGTATTCTTCCGGCTTTATGCAGGAGCAGTCAACTACTATCTCTGTATGTTCTCCTGTACTGAAATCCTTGTAACCGAACTGAAGTGATATAAGTTTATTTACATGTGGATCCAGACCTGTTGTTTCTGTATCAAATTGAATTACAGGCCAGCTCCTCAATAAATCAATGCTGTCCTTCAGACTTATCTTGTTTATATCTTGTAAGCCTGAAACATCTATATTATCACTTACCAAGTAAATCATCAGATTATCAGTAAATCATTCTTAAAATCAATTTTTACTTTATTACTTTGTAATGTATCACATCCAAGGATTGCTGAAATGATGATTGGATTATCGCCGCTGAGGACTCCTTTTATCATATTGAAATCAGCAGGCATAGCATCATTGACTTCTATTCTATGTCCGTCTATGTCTATATCTGTAAACAGATGTATATCATAGTTATCTTTCTCAGCATATAATCCTACCATAGTAACTTTGTTATCAGTATGACAGAGACGGAAGCATTCCTTGTTTTCCTTTACAAATTCCTGGTCAAAAAGAGTTACCTCTGAACCGGTGTCAAGCAATGCAAATGCTTTAACACCGGTATTGAGGCTGATTTCTACAACAGGAATATTGATAGAA
>Ga0326512_10002424_pt1 | contig 13820 bp, 11 predicted proteins | sample 1_2617_0518_D_FD_203652 | JGI IMG/M metagenome (GOLD analysis project Ga0326512, IMG submission 203652) | Bovine rumen microbial communities from UC Davis, California, United States - 1_2617_0518 | ecosystem: Host-associated > Mammals > Digestive system > Stomach > Rumen | place: USA... | reverse complement strand
CCACCCCACGAGGGATAATTGCTTCGCACAGGTTTCTTTGCCATCATATATCGGCGCAGGAAGTCCCGGAAATACACGGCGATGCCGTCCTTGTGGTCAGCCACATGGAAGTTTAGCTTCAGAGGCTCTGCCTGATACTGCTTGCACTGCTCGTCCGTCAGATAGCCAGCCTTCACCATTTGCGACAGTACCACGTTGCGCCTGTCACGGCTGCGGTCAGCATAACGTACCGGATTATAGAGGGACGGGTTCTTGCACATGCCGACAAGAGTGGCCGCCTCGGTGACGGTAAGGTCGATCGGCTCCTTGCCGAAATAGGTATTCGATGCCACCTTGATGCCCACAGCATTATGTAGGAAGTCAAACTTGTTGAGATACATCGTCAGGATTTCATCCTTTGTATAGCTCCGCTCGAGTTTTACGGCAATCACCCATTCGATGGGTTTCTGCAGCACACGCTCTATGGTAGTGTGTGCCGGTTTCTCCGTGAACAGCTGCTTGGCCAGCTGCTGCGTGATGGTCGAACCTCCACCGGCAGACTTCTGCCCCATCAGTCCACGTTTGACGATAGCGCGTCCCAAGGCGTAGAAGTCGATACCCGAGTGTTCATAGAAGCGCACGTCCTCGGTAGCCACCAGAGCCTGCACGAGCGAGGCAGGCAACTTGGTGTAGTCAATCATTACCCGGTTGCCCTTCTCCGAGCTCCATGTTCCCATGATTTTGCCATCGGCAGAATAGACCTGAGTGGCATAGCGGTTGATAGGGTTCTGTAGATCCTCTATCGGAGGCATATAGCCCATCCATCCCTCACTGATGGCATAGAAGGCGAAAGCCGTCGTCACGACGCCAGCAATGAGCAGTGCCCATAAGAAACGAACGAAAAACTTTCTCATATTCCTGATTTTGCCTGCAAAAATACAAAATTATCTGAAATTATCGCACGAAATCGGGAAATAATGTGTAATTTTGCCCCATCAATTACAAAAAGGAACGATGGAAAAGCATAATTTTGTTACCATTGCCGGTCTCACCCGGGAAAAGATTCTCTATATGATAGAGATGGCACAGGAGTTTGAAAGGCATCCAAACAGGGAGCTGTTGAAAGGTAAAGTCGTCGCTACGCTCTTCTTTGAGCCATCTACGCGCACCCGTCTCTCCTTCGAAACCGCCGCCAACCGTCTCGGTGCCCGTGTCATCGGTTTTGCTGACCCTAAGATTACTAGTGGAACGAAGGGCGAGACGCTGAAGGACACCATCCTCATGGTATCTAACTATGCCGATGTCATCGTCATGCGACACTACATAGAAGGTGCCGCCCAGTACGCCTCCGAAGTAGCCCCCGTTCCTATTGTCAATGCCGGTGACGGTGCGCACCAGCACCCTTCACAGTGCATGCTCGACCTTTACAGCATCTATAAGACACAGGGGACACTGGAGAACCTTAATATATATATGGTTGGCGACCTGAAGTATGGGCGTACCGTCCACTCGCTGCTCATGGCCATGCGCCACTTCAACCCCACATTCCATTTTGTGGCTCCCAAGGAGCTGGCCATGCCGAAGGAGTACAAGCTCTACTGTGAGGAGCACGGCATCAAGTATCAGGAGCACACCGCCTTCAACGAGAAGATCATCCAGGATGCCGACATACTCTACATGACACGCGTACAGAAGGAACGCTTCAGCGACCTCATGGAATACGAGCGTGTGAAGAATGTCTATATTCTGAACAACGACATGTTGCGGCTGGCCAAGCCGAACATGAAGATACTCCATCCCCTGCCCCGCGTCAACGAGATAGCCTACGAGGTGGATGACAACCCCCATGCCTACTATATCCAGCAAGCCGGCAACGGACTCTTCGCCCGCGAGGCCATCTTCTGCGACGTACTCGGCATCACGCTCGACGAAGTAAAGAAGGATAAGACCATCATCAAGTAAAGACTACGAATTTCACGGATTATGAACAAGAAAGAACGCTTGGTTGCCGCCATTGAGCACGGCACCGTCATTGACCATATACCCGCCGACAAGACCTATCAGGTAGCTAGTCTCTTAGGACTTTTCGACCTGAAGACGCCTGTCACCATCGGCTTCAACTACCCATCCCAGAAAGTAGGCAACAAGGGCATCATCAAGGTTAGCAACAAGTTTTTCACTGATGACGAGATTTCCCGTCTCTCCGTCGTTGCCCCAAAGGTTATCCTCAACATCATCCGCGACTATGAGGTTGTGGAGAAGAAGACCGTTGAGACGCCTGAAGAGATTCGCGGCATCGTGAAGTGTAACAACCCGAAGTGCATCACCAACAATGAACCGATGGCCACCCACTTCCACGTTTCCAACGGCATATTGACCTGCCACTACTGTGAGAAGGAACAGGACATCAACAAAGTAGAACTTTGTTAGAAGTGATAAGTGATAAGTGATAAGTGAAGAGTGAAGAGTGATAAGTGATAAGTGATAAGTGATAAGTGAAGAGTGAAGAGTGATAAGTGATAAGTGATAAGTGATAAATTATGAAAAGTGAGATACCCGTACTGCTGCTGACAGGATATTTAGGCAGCGGAAAAACAACATTGCTGAACCGGATACTGACGAACAAGCGCGGCATCAAGTTTGCCGTTATCGTCAACGACATCGGCGAGGTGAATATCGATGCAGACCTCATACAGCAGGGTGGCATCGTCAACCAGCAGGACGACAGTCTAGTTGCCTTGCAAAATGGCTGCATCTGCTGCACGCTGAAGATGGACCTCGTCAACCAGTTGCAGGACATCATCCAGATGCAGCGCTTCGACTATATCGTCATCGAGGCAAGCGGCATCTGCGAGCCTGGCCCCATAGCCCAGACCATCTGTTCCATCCCCTCGATGGTGCCCGACCAGGAGTGCATGCCCAGGCTTGACGCTATTGTCACCGTTGTTGACGCCCTGCGTATGAAGGACGAGTTCGGCAGCGGTCTCAGCCTGACGCGCCCCGACATCGACGAGGAGGATATTGAGAACTTAGTCATCCAACAGATAGAGTTCTGCAACATCGTCCTGCTCAACAAGGCCGACGAGGTCAGCGACGAAGACAGGGGCCGCATCCGCCAGATTATCCGCACCCTGCAGCCGAAGGCCGCAATCATCGACACGAACTACGGTGACGTAGATCTCGACAAGATTATCAACACCCGCATGTTCGATTTCGACGATGTTGCCACCTCCGCCACCTGGATTCAGGAAGTGGAGCGCCACGATGACGACGACGACGACGATGACGACCATCATCATCACGACGATGACCACCATCATCACCATCACCACCATCACCACCACGACGAGGGCGAAGCCGAGGAGTACGGTATCGGCACCTACGTCTATTACGCTCGCCGCCCCTTCGAACTGGGACTGTTTGACGAGTTCGTGGCCCGTAAGTGGCCGAAGGGCATCATCCGCGCCAAGGGCATCTGCTGGTTCAAGGACGAGCCCGAAATCTGCTATGTCTTCGAGCAGGCAGGCCGTCAGGTCAGCTTGCGCAACGCCGGCCAGTGGTACGCCACCATGCCTAAGAAAGAGCTTCAGCAGCTGATGGAGCAGCAGCCCGGCCTGCGCCGCGACTGGGACGACCAGTATGGCGACCGCATGCAGAAGCTCGTCTTCATTGGCCAGCACTTGGACAAGGAACTCATTGCCCGTGAACTTGACTTCTGTCTGACCTAACAAACCATTATTATCAACATGATGAAGAAACTATTAATTTCTTTGGCAGTCATCGGGACATCCATGACTGCGCTTGCCCAGAAAAAACTGGTGCTCTATTACTCAGAGACAGGAACGACCAAGACCGTGGCCCTTGAGTTGCAGAAGCAGACGGGTGCTGACATCGAGAGCATTGAGGCTGTAAAACCCTACACAGGCAATTTCCAGGAGACCATGCAACGCGGACAGCGCGAGATGCAGAGCGGCCAACTGCCAGAACTCAAGCCCCTCCAATCTAAGATTGCCGACTACGACATTATCTTCCTCGGCTACCCTATCTGGTTCGGCACCTATGCTACGCCGATAGCCACCCTTGTCAAAGACAACGACTTCGCCGGCAAGGCTATCGTCCCGTTCTGCACCTTCGGCAGTGGCGGTCTGAACACCTCGTCCGACGCCTTGGTTAAGGCACTGCCCAAAGCCAAGATCCAGACGGGCTACGGTGTGCGTACAGCAAGAGTGGCAGCGGCAGAAAAGGAGCTCGACCGCTTCCTGAAGGAAAACGGCTACAAGAAGGGAACCGTTGAGAAACTGCCCCCCTACTCTGCCCAGCAGCCTGTGACCGATGCCGACAAGTCCGTCTTCGATGCAGCCTGCTCAAGCTACCAGTTTCCCCTCGGAACACCGATAACAGTTGGCAAGCGCCAAACCTCCACCAGCACCGACTATAAGTTCACCGTCAACAGTCGCGGCATGGACGGCAAGGAGTCCACCTCTATCATCTATGTGACGGTGGGCAACGAGCAAGGAGCCAAGCCCGAGTTTACCGAAGTAGTCCGTTAGGCCCCAAAAGTCGAAAAAAAAGTAGAAAAACATACGGAAGTCAGAAAAAAGTCGTACCTTTGCAAGCCGTTAAGGATATGAATCCAAATAATAACCCCTATAGACAACGAAATGAAAAGAGACAACCAGATCTTCGAGTTGATTGAGAAAGAGCATCAGCGCCAGTTGAAGGGCATCGAGCTGATTGCCAGTGAGAACTTTGTGAGCGACCAGGTCATGGAGGCTATGGGCTCCTACCTGACCAACAAATACGCCGAGGGTTATCCTGGCCATCGCTACTACGGCGGCTGTCAGGTCGTCGATGAAGTAGAGCAGCTGGCCATCGACCGCGTCTGCAAACTGTTTGGTGCCGAGTACGCCAACGTACAGCCCCACTCTGGAGCACAGGCTAACGCAGCCGTCCTGCTGGCTGTCCTGAAGCCCGGCGACACCTTCATGGGCCTGAACCTCGATCACGGCGGCCACCTCTCTCACGGTTCGCTGGTCAACACCTCAGGCATTCTCTACAAGCCCGTGGGCTACAACCTGAACAAGGAGACGGGCCGCGTTGACTACGACGAAATGGAGCGCCTGGCTCTGGAGCACAAGCCCAAGCTGATTATCGGCGGTGGCTCGGCCTACAGCCGTGAGTGGGACTACAAGCGCATGCGTGAGATTGCCGACAAAGTGGGCGCACTGCTCATGATCGATATGGCTCACCCCGCCGGTCTCATCGCTGCCGGTCTGCTGGAGAACCCCGTCAAGTGGGCACACATCGTCACCTCTACCACCCACAAGACCCTGCGCGGTCCGCGTGGCGGTATCATCCTGCTGGGCAAGGACTTCGACAATCCCTGGGGCTACACCACCCCGAAGGGCGTCGTGAAGAAGATGTCTCAGTTGCTGAACTCTGCCGTCTTCCCCGGACAGCAGGGCGGTCCGCTGGAGCACGTCATCGCTGCCAAGGCCGTTGCCTTCGGCGAGGCTCTGCAGCCCGAGTTCAAGGCGTGGGCCACACAAGTTCAGAAGAACGCCAAGGTGCTGGCCGATGAGCTTGTGAAGCGTGGCTTCGGCATCGTCAGCGGCGGCACCGACAACCACTCTATGCTGGTTGACCTCCGTTCTAAGTATCCCGAACTGACGGGTAAGGTTGCCGAGAACGCCCTCGTAGCTGCCGACATCACGGTGAACAAGAACATGGTGCCGTTCGACTCCCGCAGCGCCTTCCAGACCTCGGGCATCCGCCTCGGTACTCCCGCCATCACTACCCGCGGTGCCAAGGAGGACCTCATGGTGAAGATTGCAGCCTGGATAGAGGAAGTGCTCAACGACCCCGAGAACGAGCAGGTCATCAGCAAGGTGCGCGCCGAGGTCAACGAGACGATGAAGAGCTATCCTCTCTTCGCCTATTGATTCCTCTCTCCGCCTATTGATTTCAACAAGACATTTTACAAAAGGCTCCCACCCCGTCAGGTGAGAGCCTTTTTTATTCATTTCAACGTCAGCCGTAGCGGCTGCGCTATTCCTCGCAGATACCATTCTATGCGTGACTTCCACTCCTGCTCCGTTCGCACATCGTAGCGGGCCCAGGCCGAACCGAAATAATAGGTGTAGGGTTTCAGGTCCCAGTCGTCGGCGACGCAGAGCACATGGTTGTCCTGCTTCTTGGCGGTCACGCTGCCGTTGGGGAAGAGGACGGCCACGTAGAGCGGTGCCTGATGGACGTTAGGCTGGTCGGTGGGGTCGGTATAGCTGACGTAGTTCTCACCCAGCACGTAGGACTCGCGGTCGTCAGGCTGCAGTACGACACCTGAACAGAATTTGACCGACTTAGCAGGAACAGCCTGAGCCATCTGGCTGGAAAGATTGGCAACGCCCTCGTACCACACCTCCATCTTGCAGAAGTTCGACCCCTTATCGAGCGTGATGAGGCGGTTCTCAACAATACGTACGCCGCAGACCGTTCGCGGACTCTGCCTCAGACGGACAGCAAAACGCAGCGGGCCCTCATCAAGCACCTCATAGCTGGCGAAGCAGTAGGGCATGACCAGCGAGTCGCCTACCATCAGAGCCGGCGCTCCACACCCTAACGACGCTCCCACACGGTAGGGGTCGAGACCGCGCCCGTGGTCGTAGTGGTAGGAGATGAGGCGATAGAGCGAGTCGCGCACGTGCCAGTTGTTGCGGTAGATGGAGTCGATGCGTGGAATGGTCACCACATCCTCGATGTAGTAGCGGTCGTCAACCACCAGTTCGGGCGTGTTCTTCGTCCACACGTCGATGCCGTAGGAGCGTTCATGTGTCCGCTCCAGCGCAGGGCCATAGACGCGGTAGGCCCCGCGGTCGTTCTCCCAGGCGAAGTCGTCCTTGCGCTCCGGGTGGATGGCACCGTGACAGACCGTCGGGAACTGCGGGTGCGTGCCCTTCGACAGGGTGAAGCGTGCCACCCCACCCTTGCGGACAGCCGCCTCGATAATCAGCTTGCCGTCGAACGTCGTCTGGAAGGGCACGTCGAGCCCGGCGGCATCACGGACGCGCAGGCTGTCGGCAACCGTCCCCAGACGCTGCAGCACACTGTCAAGGGGTATTTCCACAATCTGTTCACGATACTCTGCCGAGGGATTGGCAACTTCGAGCGTCAGCTTCTGCGCCCCTGCGGGGCTAAATAATACTGAAAAAAGAAGAAATAAAAAAGACCTCGTTCTCATCTTCTCTTTATTAATTACACTTTATTCTTTATTCTTTATTCTTTATTCTTTATTCTTTATTCTTTATTCTTTGTTCTTTGTTCTTTGTTCTTTAGGTGCGAAGCACCGTCCCTTTGTTCTTTAGGTGCGAAGCACCGTCCCTTTGTTCTTTAGGTGCGAAGCACCGTCCCTTTGTTCTTTAGGTGCGAAGCACCGTCCCTATCACTTTAGGCGGTCGCTCAGTTCGTCATTAAAGAAGTTCAGACACTGGCGGAACAGGTGATTGCGGGTGTTGCCGCCGAAGATGCTGTGGTTGCGGTTGGTATAGACCAGCTGGCGGAAGTCCTTGTCGGCCTGCACCAGCGCTTCTACATACTCGGCCGTGTTGCGGTAGTGGACGTTGTCGTCGGCCAGTCCGTGACAGAGCAGCAGTGTGCCGTGCAGTTTTCCTGCACGTGCAATGGGGTTCACATCGTCGTAGCCGCTCTTGTTCTCGTTGGGCGTACGCATATAGCGCTCGGTATAGACCGTGTCGTAGTAGCGCCAGCAGGTAGGCGGCGCAATAGCGATGCCGCAGCGGAAGACGGGACGGCCCTCAGACATCGACATCAGCGTGTTCCAGCCACCATACGACCAGCCCCAGATGGCGATGCGGTCCTTATCGACATACGACTGCTGCCCCAGCCACAGGGCGGTCTCCACCTGGTCGCGGGCTTCCAGCTCGCCCAAGCGCAGATAAGTACACTTCTCAAACTCGGCGCCACGTCCACCCGTGCCTCGGTTATCGACACAGACGCAGATATAGCCCTGCTGACAGAGCAGCTGCACCATGATGGCACCGTTGCCGCTCATGCCGATGCCCCAGGCGTTCTTCACCTGCTGGGCACCCGGACCGCCATACTGATACATGATGACGGGGTACTTCTTCGCGGGATCGAAGTCCTTGGGCTTCACCATCCAGCCTGTGAGCTTCGTCTCGGGTGTGGTGAAAATAATGAACTCCTTCTGACCCATATCGTACGAGTCGTACTTCTGCTTCAGCGCCTTGTTGTCGATGAGCGTCGTGAGTGCCTTGCCCTGATTGCTGCAGAGCGAATAGACGGCAGGATTGTTGATGTCCGACCACGTATTGACAAAGTACTTGAAGTTCGCCGAGAAGATGGCCGAGTTCCAGCCCTTCTTGGGCGTCAGACAGTCGGTCTTGCCGTTGCCGTGACTGACAAACACCTGCTGGTCAGTCGGCCCGTCGTTGAGGGCTGCAAAGTATATGTCGCCCGTCGCTTCGTCGTAGCCATAGACGTCGGTGACTATGGTATGTCCTTTCCCACCGACACGCACGCCTTGCAACACATCGCCCACCGTGCGCATCAGCTGGCCGTTGAGGTTATAGACGTAGATGTGGTTATAGCCGTCGCGCTCGCTGGTCAGCACGATGTGCTTGTCGGTAATGAGCGTCTGCGCCAGCACGTCCTCCTTGATGTACTTCTCAACCTTGTCCTCGACCACCAGCTGGCAGACGGTTGACAGCGGGTTGCACATATAGATGCGCAGCTGGTCCTGATGGCGGTTCATGGTGAACACAGCCACCTTCGTCGGGTCGCTGGTAGCCTTGATGCGGGGAATGTAGCCGTCGGCCTCCAAGGGCAGGTCCATCTTGCGCGTCTGGTGGCTCTTGATGTCGTAGCTCATGACCTGCACCTTCGAGTTCTGCGCTCCGGCCACAGGATATTTATAGGTGTAGAACCCGGGATATTCGGCGTACTCGTCACGCTGAGGGGCCAGGCCCTTGAACAGCTGCATGGAGTACTGCTTCACCTGGCTCTCGTCGAAGCGCACCCATACCACCTGCTTGGAGTCGGCGCTGAAGACCAAGGCCGAGTTGTAGCTGAACTCCTCCTCATACACCCAGTCGGGCAGTCCGTTGATGACCTCATTGAACTTGCCGTCCGCGGTGATCTGGCTCTCGGCATTGTCGTAGAGCAGCTTTACCAGGTGGATGTTATTGTCGCGCACGAAGGCGATGACATTGCCGTCGGGCGAGAACACGGGCGTCTGCTGGGGGCCGCCGTCACTGAGTGGTTCCAGCTTGTTGTTCTGGATCAAATAAATATAATAGGTGGCGGTGAACGAGCGGCGGTAGATGGGCTTCGTCTGCGTCTGGATGAGGATGCGCTTGCCGTCGGGACTCATCGTGTAGCCATCGACACGGCCCACCTTCGGTCCGCGGGCGGTCTCGGCATCGAAGAGCACCGCCGTCTGCTTGCCCGTACGGAACGAGTAGGCCACGATGCGCTTGCCGTCAGGTGATATCTGGGCGTATGTCTCACCGTCACTGAGCGGCGTCACTGCTGTCATCGACTCACTACGGAACGTGCCGCCCACCACATCTTTCAGGGTGAGCTTCTCTCCGGCCACGACACTAACGGCCGTCATTGCCAGAGCAATGCAGGTCATCAACATTTTCTTCATAGTATATGGTTTTTAGGTTGTTATCTGATTCTGTCTGCCGCCCTTACCAGCTTCTCGTCACTGATAATGCCCTTACGGGCCATGAATATGAGGATGGCGTTGACCATTGGCAGCGACTCGACGAGCCCTGCGGTGCCCTCAAGCACGGCCAGTCCGATGTACCAGGCGAAAATGACGAAAAGCCCGACTATACACAGACGGGCCTGGAAAAGACGACGCTTGTACTCGAAGATGGTGTAGGCCGACAGAACGGCCGACACACCCTGCAACACATCTATCCACTGGAGCCGCATGAACAGGCACACCAGCGCCAAGATGCAAGCCAACAGCAGGAACACAGTCTGTTTACGTTGTATCATAACTCCAGACCGCTATTACTGTTCAGCCATTTCTTTTTCCTTCTGCTGGTCCTTCAGGGGATCACGCCAATAGACCTGATTGTCAATGAACTCCTGTGTAGCCAGCAACGAGGGCTTCGGCAGCTTCTCGTAATAACGCGAGATCTCTATCTGCTCACGGTTCTCGAACACCTCTTCCAACGAGTCGTTATAGCTGGCAAACTCAGCCAGCTTCTTGCTGAGGTCCTCCTTAATCTGTACGGAAATCTGATTGGCACGCTTAGCGATGATAGCGACACTCTCATAGATGTTGCCAGTATCCTGACACAGGTCCATGACATTACGGGTAACAGTGTTTACCGGGGCTTTTGACTTCTTGTAATCCATCTTTGATATTTACGATTTAACTATTTACGATTTACTATTTTTCGATTCAACTATTCAGTCCTTGGTTATCTTCTTGCATTTGGCAATATACCGCTCAGCTGTAGATTTCTCGTCCGAATCGGGAAACTCGTTGAGAAACCCATAGCACTCGTCCTCGGCATCGCGGTAACGCTCCAACCGCCTTTCCTCCGAACTGCTCTCGGCCAACTGGAACTTGCTCTTCATGATGAGCAGCGAGAAATCCTCACGCAGATTGGTGAAGGGATAGGTCTTCAGGGCGTTCTGGGCCGTGATGATGCAGGCCGTGTAGTTGCTCTCGTTGTTGGCATTGATATTGCCATAATAGCCGCCAAGATTGAAGTAGAGCTTGGCCGACAGGTATTCCTTCATGATCAGCTTGTCCTGCAGCTCAAACAGCTTCCGCTGTGCCTCCGGGCGAAGCTCGGATTCAGGAAACAGGTCGAGGAACTGCTGATAGGCGTTGATGGCGCCGATGGTCGGCGTCTGGTCCAGTCGCGGCTCGGGAGCACTCTCAAAGAGCGACTCTCCTACGTAGAAGGCTGCTTTCTCGGCATACTGCCCTTTGGGGTACGACGAGCCGTACTTCTTGAATGTCTGCGAGGCACTCTCATAGTCGCGGCTCATATACTGGGCCATAGCCAGCATATAAAGGCTCTCCTGTGCATTGTCGCCACCCTTCAGCATGGTCACCATGCCTTCCAGCAACGAGACGCAATGAGCATACTCGCCTTCGGCAAAACACTGCTTGGCATACTCATAGCGATAGCCGTAGTCTTCCGACTTGAACACTTTGGAGAACTCACCCGCGCAACTGCTCAGCAAGAGCATCGCACAGGCTACGAAGAATACATTCCTTTTCATTTAAGGTGCAAAATTACTGCTTTTCCGCCGAATCTCAAAGCGAATTAGGGAAAATTGCAGGTTGAAGATTAAAAATTGAAGATTTTTTGCACTTATCATGCCCGATTGTGGGCTTTTTGACGTAACTTTGCACCTAAAAACGAGCGATGGCAGAATTCAAACTCACATCACAATACCAGCCCACAGGCGACCAGCCTGAGGCCATCCGCCAGCTCACTGACGGACTGCTCAGAGGCGACCCCGCACAGGTGCTGCTCGGCGTCACCGGCTCTGGAAAAACGTTTACGATTGCCAACGTCATCGCCAACGCGGGCAGACCCACGCTCATCCTCAGCCACAACAAGACGCTGGCCGCACAGCTCTATGAGGAAATGCGGGGATTCTTCCCGCAGAACGCCGTCGAATACTACGTCAGCTACTACGACTACTACCAGCCCGAAGCCTACCTGCCCAGCACCGACACATACATTGAGAAAGATCTTGACATCAACGACGAGATTGACCGCCTACGCCTGTCGGCTGTCTCCAGTCTGCTCTCAGGGCGCAAGGACGTGGTCGTCGTCTCGTCCGTCAGCTGCATCTACGGCATGGGCAGCCCGGTGGCCCTGCAGGAGAATGTCATCGAACTGCACCGCGGGCAAATCCTCGACCGCAACGCCCTGCTACGCCGCCTCGTGGCAGCCCTCTACGTGCGCAACGACCTCGACCTGCAACGCGGCAACTTCCGCGTCAAGGGCGACACCGTCGATATTGCTATGGCCTACAGCGAGGTGGTGCTCCGCATCACGTTCTGGGACGACGAGATTGACCAGATAGAGGAACTCGACAGCGTCACCTTCAGCCGCATGGCCACCTTCGACGAGTACAAGCTCTACCCCGCCAACCTCTTCACCACGTCGCAGGAACAGACCAACATCGCCATCCGTCAGATACAGGACGACCTCATGGAGCAGGTGGAATACTTCAACGGATTAGGCGATACCATTAAGGCTCAGCGCATTAAGGAGCGCGTGGAGTACGACATGGAGATGATCAAGGAGCTGGGACACTGCTCGGGCATCGAGAACTACTCACGCTATTTTGACGGCCGGCAGGCAGGCGAGCGACCCTACTGTCTGCTCGACTTCTTCCCCGACGACTTCCTGCTGGTCGTCGATGAGAGCCACGTCTCCGTGCCGCAGATCAGCGCCATGTACGGCGGCGACCGTTCACGCAAGCGCAACCTCGTGGAGTACGGATTCCGGCTGCCTGCGGCCTTCGACAACCGCCCACTGACGTTCGACGAGTTCCACGAAATGGTCCATCAGGTCATCTACGTCAGTGCCACACCCGCCGACTACGAACTGCAGGAGGCCGAGGGCGTGGTCGTCGAACAGGTCATCCGCCCCACCGGACTGCTCGACCCCGAGATAGAGGTGCGCCCCACCGAGAACCAGATAGACGACCTGATGGAGGAGATAAGGCAGCGTGCCGAGCACAAGGAGCGCGTGCTTGTCACCACGCTCACCAAGCGCATGGCCGAGGAACTGACGGAGTATCTGATGAACCACGGTGTCCAGACGGCCTACATCCACTCCGACGTGGCCACACTGGACCGTGTGAAGATTCTCGACGACCTCCGACAGGGTGTTTACGACGTCCTGGTGGGCGTCAACCTGCTGCGCGAAGGCCTTGACTTGCCGGAGGTGTCGCTCGTGGCCATCCTCGATGCCGACAAAGAGGGCTTCCTGCGCAGTCACCGCTCGCTGACGCAGACCGCTGGCCGCGCCGCCCGCAATGTCAACGGCAAGGTCATCATGTACGCCGACAACATCACCCAGTCCATGCAGCTCACCATCGACGAGACCAACCGCCGCCGCACCAAGCAGCTGCACTACAACGAGGCGCACGGCATTACGCCTACGCAAATCGTCAGGACGCTCAGCCAGAGCGCTTTACGGAGAGACGCACCGTCGGACGTCAAGGAGCTGCAGCGTGCCCTCTCGCCCTCGCCGCTCGACAAGGCTGCCGACCCGATAGTGGAGCGCATGACCCGCCCGCAGCTGGAGAAGAGCATTGCCGAAACCACCCGTCTGATGAAGGAGGCCGCCAAGAACCTCGACTTCCTGCAGGCTGCACAGTACCGCGACGAGATTATCCGACTGCAGCAGGAACTGGAACTGAAATAGCCAGCACAAGGCCATCACACGCAAGACGGCCAGAAGACGAAAAAAAATGGCAGAAACCGCCCACGGTCTCCGCCATTCACACGCCGTCAGTCACGGCTCACCAACCAGCCCCGCACTAAGGCTCCTGCTCCTCGTCCTCCTCGGCATTGGCCACGCCGTAGGTGGCTATCGGGTGACGCTCGTAGTACACCTTCTCCTTGCCATCCACCGTCTTGGTGTGCTGGATGACGTAGTCGTTCATCTTGAACGTACACTGGTCCTTCAGCACGCGGCTCGTCAGCTTCTCGTCGGCATCACCGGCTGCCTCGGGGCGGAAGTTCATGTGAACACCCTTGATGTTCACCAGCGGGTCATAACCCTGCACCGTGTTCGATCCCGTCG
>Ga0326512_10002423_pt1 | contig 13821 bp, 16 predicted proteins | sample 1_2617_0518_D_FD_203652 | JGI IMG/M metagenome (GOLD analysis project Ga0326512, IMG submission 203652) | Bovine rumen microbial communities from UC Davis, California, United States - 1_2617_0518 | ecosystem: Host-associated > Mammals > Digestive system > Stomach > Rumen | place: USA... | reverse complement strand
ATAACGCATGAGGTTTATGAAAGCATTGCCATCGATACAGATAATTGAACAAGCTAGAAACAATTCCAAGTATAACACCTTGAAAAGTGGTCTTAACAAGAAATGGACTAGATACTTAAAGAACAAAAAATTGTTCGATGAATACATGGTTTATCTTGCTGGACATGATGCAATTGGTGTTGAGCCTAGGACATACAAGCAAGTCTCCAATATATGCTACAACATGAATGGAAAAACATTTAATGTTCATACCAAATACGGTCATAAAAGTATTAATGTAGATTGGATTTCAGAATTCCGTCAATTCTTTAAGGAGACTGTTAAATGGTATGACATTAAAAATAAACTCTGGTTTGCGGCAAATTTTAAAAAATAAACAAATATTTATTAAAACATTTGGAATTCTCAAATATTTTATATATCTTTGCAAACGATAAACGGAAATTAATAAAATAATAAATTAAAAAAAGAAGAAAGAAATGAAGAAGTTAGTTTATGCTTTCATTGCTACTGTGGCAATGACATTTGCAGCTTGCGGTGGTCAGACTGCATCAAATCAGACTGCAAAGGATTCTGATAGTATTGCAGTAGTTGACTCTATCGATTCAATCGCAGTTGATTCTGCTGTTGTTGATAGTGTTGTTGCAAAGTAATCTAGATTAAGACTACAAACACAACTAAAAAACGCTAGCTGATGGTATGGAACATATTATCAACTAGCGTTTAATCGTTTAATATATGACTAAAAAGAACATAGAAAAATCACAAAGGATTGGCATTACTGAATCTGGAGAAATCGCTTTTAACCTAGATGCATTCGATAGATTATATGAAGGTAATATCATCATCACGAAGAGACTAACCAATGCAGTCAATAAAAAGTTAGTCGAACATCAAGATAAGATTATACTACATCTTACAGTAACTGGAATGGGTGGTTCACGTATTGAGCCATTTGTACCAAAGGCTGAAGACACATATAAGAAACTCCTAGAGCTGCTTGAGAATGGATTTCCAGTATCTCATGTCGTTCTTAGAGTTGACCCAATAGTTCCCACAGAGAAGGGAATAGAGACTGCTCTAGGCGTTATAACAGCCTTTAGTGGACTTGGTATCAAGAGGCTTAGATTTTCCTTCCTAGACAATTATAAACACGTTAAGAAGCGTTTTAAGGAGGAAGGTATAGCAGAGCTTTACAATGGAGAGTTCCATGCTCCATTAGAGCTAAGACAAGAATATGCAAAGAAGATTGAAGAAGTTGCTCATGATGGTGGATTCGAAATAGTGGAGGCTTGTGGAGAACCTGGAATTGAAAGCGTTTCTTGCCTATCTCAAAGAGACGTAGACATATTAGGTTTAACTGATAAGATAATTCTCGAAGGTTCAGCAGAACAGAGAGAGGGTTGTGGATGTCCAGCTAACAAATCAGAACTATTGAGACTTAGACCACATCAGTGTGAAAACAAATGTCTATATTGTTATTGGAGGTAACTTATGAAAATTATAACACGAGGAAAAATCAAGGATTTTTATGACTATCTAATGGGTGTTTTGGGACAAGATGAATTGGTTGTATATGACCGTAGAGAGTGTTTCCCAATTGACCCAACAAAAAAATGGGATAACTGCTATGGTAGCAAACATTGTTATCCTTGTTCTAGTTCTGACTATCAGAACAGTAATGTAGAGAAGTGGTTTAGCAAGAATCGTGTTTATGGTGATAAGAAGAGAGAAACTATTCACAGATGGTCTACAAAGAAAGTTCTTGAATATAAGGAACAGAAGGATGCAACTGAAGGACTAAGCTGGCGAAAGAAAGACAGCGTTAGAAACTCTTGGCAAGACATTAAGGAAGGAGAGGTGCTTCATTTCGTTCTTGAAGTAGGCTACCACCATTATTATTTCGAGGTGGAAAGATACATTGACGATGAGGATGAAAATAGAATACACCTTCATTATGGTCTTATAGACAAGAAGACCATCAATAAGGATGAAAAGATTTCTTATGCTCCAATATGTCTTTGTCCTATTTCACACCACAAGTATTGGTATGCTGGTAGCAATGACCGTTTTGAGGTTAATGAAAGGGATAGAGAGCAGAAGATTGATAATCCTATTCTTTATTCTACTTATATTCCAAAGTTTATTGATGCCTATGAAATGTGGAATAATCTTTATGAATACATTTCATCATTGAGGGACAAGGATTTTGAAGACACAAGAACAAACGAACAACACATAGAATCACATGGATTTGATAAAAAAATCAGCTTCCGTCACAGAAAATGACTATAAACGTGTAACCATATTATTCTTCAAGGAGATAGGGGTATTACCATATTGGTATGATTATACTAATACATACGAATATGAGAAACATGTTAAAGACTACCTTCGAAACAATAAGAATAGAACAGCTAAATGGTATGACAGAGGTGGATGCATGAAAATTCTAGGAATGTGTAGCTTTGGTGATTATCTCAAAAAGAGAGGAATTATTCATGTATCTGACACCTATAATCTATACGCAGCTTTTCTTGGCATATTTTGGGAAGATGAATATTACAAGTGGGCTATAGAATTTGGTGATGACAAAACACCACTAGAGCACATTAATTGGGTTGGGCGTTTTAGTAAACAAAACGAAAAATTAATAGACAATTGGATTAAACTTAAAAATACTTTAGAATGAATATTAGTGTTGAACTTGATGATAGATATGTAGCGTCATTGCTTAATATGTTTGATTATACAACTGAAAATGTGCTTGTATGGTACAACAAATTAGATGATTGCTGCCGTGTTGAAGAGTTAGGTAATTATTGGAAAACTATTGCTTACCCAAAGTATCATAGACCAGATGTTCTTGATAAGGAAAGGGTTATGTTTGATGATGTTAAGGATATGGGAATGACAGAAGTTGTTAATCGTCTCTTCAACGGATTACTGATGAATAGATTATTTAAAAATTAACATTAATTAACGTGAGATATTTGCTTATCTCACGTTTTTTTTATATATTTGCACAAACGTTTAATATAAAAAACATTTATGACCAATTTTAAAGGTTATGGATAATAAATCAAGATAATCATATATTTATATAAAAAGAAATATTATGAATACAATTGATTTTATTAATAAAGCAAAAGAAATACACAGAGATAAATATGATTATTCCAAGGTGGAATATGTTAGTAGTCAAAAGAAAATTTGTATAATATGTCCTAAACATGGAGAATTTTGGCAACGACCAAATGACCATTTGAATGGGCATGGCTGTAAAAAGTGTGCTGTTGAAAAGAAAAGCGAAGAAAGCAGATGCGACACAAACTCGTTTATTGAAAAATGTAAAAAAATTCATGATAACAAATACGACTACTCAAAAACCACATACATTAATAATCACACTAATGTTCAGATAATATGTCCTAAACATGGAGAATTTCAGATTAGACCAAATAATCATTTGAATGGGCAAGGGTGTCCTATTTGTGGAAGATTATCTGCTGCTGAAAAACTTAAAAAAAAGACTTCTATGTTCATTGATGAAGCTAGAAGGATTCATGAGAATAAATATGACTATTCTAAGGTAGAATATAAAAACAATATGTCCAAAGTTTGCATCATATGTCCAGAGCATGGGGAATTTTGGCAAGTACCAAGTGCCCACTTAAGAGGACAAGGATGCCCTGATTGTAATAATAGTACATTAGAGAGGGAAGTATACAATATCCTAAGTGGAATGTCAATTTCAAATGAGAGATATAGTAACATTAATGGCTTACTAGGCAAACAAAGTGTTGACTTTTATTTAGACAAAGAAAATGTTGCAATTGAATGTCAAGGAATACAACATTTTATAGATACAGAGCTATATAAAGAAACTTTAGAAGAAAATATAGAACGAGACATAAGAAAAAAAGAACTATGTGAATGTCACGGTATTACAATTAAATACTATATAAGGGAATCAATAATAAAAAAATATGATATTTTAAACAACAAAAAATACAGAAACATTTATAACCAAAATAACATCATTTATGCTTAAATTTATTGTTATCGCTTGTATAAATCAAAAACGAGCGTTAGGAAAGGAAGGAAAATTACTGTATCATGTAGGAAATGACCTCGCAAATTTTTCCAGAATGACACGCTTTGATGGAGTCGTAATCATGGGTAGAAAAACATTTGAATCATTACCGAATGGTGAGCCATTAAAGGACAGAGTTAACATTATTATTACTGCTGATGAGGAGTATAGTATTGATGCAAAGTTCGATAATGTTTACATTGTACACTCAGTGGAAGATGCTGTAGAGTTATGTGATGCTTTCTTCTCAGATAAGGAAGTATTCGTTATTGGAGGTGAAAGTATTTACCGTCAGTTTATGGAAAAAGACCTTATTAGTGAAATGAGGTTGACTATTGTTAATGATAGTGCTGATGGTGATGTAGTGTTTCCAGAGTATGACGAAGAGGATTGGTATGTATATTACAAGTCAATGGCTCAAGTTAGCTCATGGGAAGGTGTTGACAAATCATTCTATTTTGAGATTTTATTGAAGAAAAGAGTATAATGGCTGAACACAATGAAAACGTAGAAACATTATTGTCACGTGAGTCCATTGTAAGTAGGGCAAAAGAGAAATGGGATGCCAAGCCAAGTGCTGAGAAAGTTCGTTCAAGTCATAAGTATAAGCATATTTTCGAAAAGCTTAAACTTCCATCTGTTAATTGGGACAACGAATTTTCAAAACTCTCAAAAAGTCAAACTAACATTTTGATAAAGGGTGAGTTGATTCGTACATATGACTCAATGCCTAATAGGGAAAAGACAAAAATAAAAAAACATTTTGGTTTATCGTCTTTCTCAAGCAAGTGGTTTAGACTATCTCCTAGTGACAAAAAGATTTTGCTTAATTCAATATTAAAATGAAACTGAGCAAAAAAGAAAAGTTCCAAAGAGATTATAGGGATATATGTTACTTCGTTGACCATGTTCGTAATATAGATTTTAGAATTAGTCTTATAAGAAGTCTTGGATATAAGATAGGTGTTAATATTGTTACATCAAAAGACGATAAGGAAAAGTCAATTACAATTGGAAAACGAAAAGAACATAGAATACAGATTGCTCCAGTGTTGCCACGTTCACAAATAGTGCAATGTGCGATTGTGGAATAACTTGTATTAATAAATGTTAAAGTTTTATCAATATTTTGGTTTAATTAAAAAAATACTATATCTTTGCAAAAAATAATCAAACGTATATTAGAAATGAATGACTCTAAAGATTTAAATGAGAAGAAAGAGGGTATCGTTGATACTACTCCAAAAGTGGACAATAACTCTAGTGAAGAGAATAACATCAAATCTGGTGTGATTGTCGCATTGATTCTTAACCAAGAAGTCACTGTCAAATTTGATGGTGATAAGGAACGTGGTACATTGCCTTATGACAAATTCGAAAATGCTCCTATGGTTGGTGACATTGTAAAGGTTCGCCTTGAGGAAAAGAATGGCGAAATGGTAATCACTGAGATTGTGGCGCATGAAAAGCCCCATGAAGAGGCAGAGTCTGAAATCTCTAATGAAGAGGATGATGTGGAAGAAGTTGAAGTAGAGACTGACCCCATCGATGATGAAATGGATTTGGCTTATTTGGATAAGAACTTTGTCCTTGAAACCATGTCTGTTCCTAGCGATAGCCATAACGAATTCCGTTTGGTGGTTTATGTCATTCAGTTTGCAAGACGCAATGGCATTAAGTATGAATTTGATGATTACGGAAACGTATATCTTACAAAGGGTGAACTCGCAGAGGGTGAGTATTATCCTTGTGTAACCTCTCACCTTGATAGTGTTCAACACAAACAGCAGCCTTATATCTATGCTGGTGTAAACCTCGACCTTAAGTGTGAACGCACTAAGGATAATGAGCATAAGGTATATGTTGATACCAAGGGACAAGATAAGATTGGTATTGGTGCTGATGATAAGGGTGGTGTATGTATCTGTCTTTCAATGTTTGAGCACCTTGAGAAACTTAAGGCTTGTTTCTTCCTCTGTGAAGAGATTGGTTGCTGTGGTTCTAAGGAACTCAACAAGGAATGGTTCAATGACGTGGGTTACTGCATTGGTTATGACTCTCCAGATTTGATTCGTGCCGCATGGTCATGTGCAGGCGTTAAACTCTTCTCATATGAGTTCTATGAGAAGTGGATGAAACCAGTATGTGACGAGTGGGGTCTCAAGGATTGTTTCTATTCTGAGCCAATCACTGATGTAATGGAGATTCGTAAGCAGACTGGAGTTATGTGTATGAACTTTGGTAATGGTGGTTATAACGCTCACTGCGAAAGTGAATACATTATTCTAGAACACATGGACCACGCTTGTGGTATGGGTCTTGCACTCATTGACCATATTGGTTGCACACGTCATTACTTAAAGCACACCTCTACTACTTGGAGTGCATCTAAGGGTACATATAGAAAGGAGAATGGTTTGCTAATCCGTACTGATGTGGATGATACCAAGCAGTTAGAGAGTCTTGGTGATTGCAAGCGTAGAGGTGGTAGCACCTACTATGGTGGCAGTTACAATACAACTAAGACTACCGCAACTAAGGATGAACAGCTTGGCTTTGAGATTGTTAAGTATATTGTCAATCGTTATGATGGTCACATCTTGGCGATTAGGGACGAGGTTCTTGAAACAATCAAGGGAATCTGTGAGAAGTCTGGTGTTGATTTCTCATTATTCGAGACAGAAGTGAGTGAAAAGTTCAGTAATGATATTAAATTTTAATCTAATATTATGATAGGTACAAGCATTAGAAGCGTCAGACACTTGTTCAGAGTGTCTGATGCCTCTTTGAAAACAATTCTAGTTAAATTCAAAGATAACGCATGGGATATTTGTAAGGTAGTAAAATTCCCTAAAGATAGTTCATTTGGAGAAACGATGCTTATCTTCAATAACTATTATCGTCAAAGTCATTGGAACTTTGACACAATTCTTATGTCTAATGACTTTAGAAATAATTTCAAGACAGAAGATGTAACTAATTATGCTTGTAGAGTGATGTCTATCAATAGTAATGAACTTTCATCTTTTGGCGGTTATTTCCAAGAAATTACCTTACTTCCAGATTCTTTCAATAAGGATTATGATAAATTCTTGAAAGACAATAATAAAATGGTAAGGAACTTGGTTGATAAGTTCGGTTTATCAACAAACGATATAAGACTAAAGAGATTATACATCTATTCTGATGGTTCTAAGAATTTCTTTCAGTGGGCAGTTACATCTTGTTATCAGAATGGCACATCTATGTCCGTTCTAAAGAATATTTTCATTTGGAATGAGTCTTATAAACAGCTTGCAAAGAATCTTTCAAAGGGCACAATCACAGCATATACTTCGAGAGAATCTATTTGTAAGCTTCTCAATGAGTTAAGCGAATTAAGAAAAGAGAAGAGAATTAATGACTCTATTAATTCGTTTAATACAGCACAAAAGAAATTATTCAAGAGCAACGAATTGTCTGAAAACGACAAGCAAGCTCTCTGGCGTCTTTATCGTCTTTCAGAAGCAAAAAGATTGAATTTTGTTAAAAAGGTATCTTCAATTACCGATTTCAATGAGTTATTGAGACAACTTCGTTTCGTGACTAGTGTACACTTCTCATGGAGCAAGGAATCATTCATGGATTTCCTTGAAAATGTTGAGAATATCAAATACGAAAAAATCTGTGAAAATGAAAAGGTTGTTCTAGTTAAGGTTCTTGATTATGAAACTATCAAACAACTTGGTAAGACTACCAATTGGTGTATTTCAAAGAACAAGACCTATTGGAATAACTATATTGAGGGATATCATGGTGTTACAACACAATATATGATTTTTGATTTCTCTAAATTGGAGGATGATAAGTTATCTATTGTTGGTTTTACAACAACACGCAATAAGGGTATTACTTCAGCTCATAACTTTGTTAATGAAAACCTTATGGGTGGTGATGAAGGTGAACAAGTTTTCCTTAATTCATTTATATCTAGATTTAAGAACACTAAGAACATCTATTCGATACTTGCTGATGATGGTATTGACATTACCCTTGTAGTACAGTATGACATGCCGCCTTACAAGTGGGATGAGAACAGTCTTATGGATTATTTGTATGAATGTGTAAATCCAGAAAATGTAGACATTATCAAGAAGAAAGATGGAAAAATCGTTCTTTCTATAATGGATGAAAACATTCGTTATTTCCTTGGTGATACCTATTATGACAATATCTCTTCTGAATATTGGAGTTATCAGCACATCTTGTTTATTGACTTTAACAAGACATTGTATGATATAAATAAACTCCAATTCGCTATTATTGAAGAAACAGGTGGTGACGAAGACTATTGTGTTGGATTGTATAACGAAAGGTCGCTTAATTCTAACCAAAATTTTGATACAAAACTTATTGAGTTTGGTTTGCCTTATAACACAATAAGGAGAACAAATGACCCATATGTGAGGTTAAGAAACGGTTTGTACTCATATAACACTCCTATGATTAAAGATAGTATCAAAGAGTGTGGTAGTACTGTATTGAAGAATATGATTAGGGGTGATATTGGAACTGATACATTCTTTGATATGATTCTAAGAACCGTAAGACATCACATGTCATTTGATTATTTACATTTGATTTATGACAATGGTCTTAAACTTACAGATGTGTTTTCTGCCTCATATGTGGGGGATATTATTAAACAGTTTGCTCATGACATGAGAAACATGAGTAGAGCAACCACAATGTTCACCAAACTTGAGGGTGTCAATGAAGACAATATTAAGAACTTCTATGACGGTAACTATGGAAGGGATGATACCAAATATATTGGTTTCTTCGAGGCAATTAGGATGATTATTAACAATGAAAAGGATTTGTCTAAGAAAGACTATCAGTCCATGTTCAGAAGATTGTTTAACTTCCTAGGAAATGATGGCAAGACTGCTCAAGTATATGACCAACTGTTTGACATGGTTAAGGATAAGTTAGACTATTCATTGTCAGATGATACAAATTATTCTCTTGCTAAGTTTGCAATTTACTTTGGTAATGATGAAGCTAAGAAATTCGTTGAAGACAAATCTAAAGAATACAGTGGTTTTAGAAAGTGTTACGAAGCAATTTCTAGAGAATATGAGAAATACCTTAGTTTGATTGGTAAACAGAAACAGAAACAAAAGAAAAATAATAATGCTGGGATATATACAGTAAGAATTGATGGCAACTATGTCAACAATGTTGATTTTGAATATGCCATTGCCCCAAATGATGAACACGTCTTTTAGTTATGTTAAAGATAATATTACTTTTTATAGCAATAGGTTTTACTGTTTTCTCAGTAAACTATAAATTTAGTAAAGCAGTAAGACTTATTGCTTATAACGAAGAAGAAACACAAGCTGGTGCCTATGCAGACATCTTTCTAATGCTTGGTATCACAATTTTATGGACATTATATTTTTCGTTATTTTAAGAATTGTTAACATGAAAAATTTGTTATTCAATTTTTTTTTGTATAACTTTGCATCGAAAAACATAATTTGAATTTAAAACATACTTAATAGAATAAAAAAATGACTTACAACAAGAAACAAATGCAGCCTTTGATTGATAAGTATGCTATCAATCCAGAAACCAACAAGCTGTTTACTGATGTGTGCGAAATGTTTGACGGTCAGCCAAACTATCAAATTTGGGCAGTGAAGATGGTTTTCTCTAAATCTTTATCTATTGAACAGCTTGAGACGATTCATGAATGGGTTGGTAAAAACCAGACATTAGTGAAATCACTTGAGAAGCAGAATATCGTATCTTATTCATCAAAGAATGCTATTTCTCAGTTATTTAAGGAAATGGAAGGTCTTGATAATCTTTCAATAATCAAGAATACCATTAATCACTTTAATACTGACCAGCGTAAGATGCTTACTAGTAGTTTGCTCCCAAAAGAGTATACTGCTTTGGAAGGATATAATAACGCAAACGTTAAAAAGTGGGCTGACATTTTCAGAAAGTTCAATCGTCTTCCTCTTGACCGTAAGAATAAGTTTTATAGCAACTGTTCTAAGTTGAGAGACCTCAACGATTTGCAGTCTGCCATTAAGAGTTGTCTTGAGACCACTTACGAGTGGAATAAGGAAGATTTATTGGCATACGTGGCAAACGTTACAACTGATTGTGAGGTTATTCTTGATAACGGTAACTTCGTAATCGTACATGTACCTTCATTTAAATCAAGTAAACTTCTTTGTGGTAATGGACGTACAAAGTGGTGTATCACACGTGAGGAAAGTTATTTCTCTCAGTATGTAACTGGTCAGAGCAACCGTGACCAATACTTCTTGTTCGATTTCAGCCGTAAAGAAAGTGATGCATTCGCACACATTGGTTTCACTATGGAGAATGGACGTGGCTTCTATTGCGCTCAGACTTGTAACAACAACAGTATGATGGGTGGCTATACTCAGAATGGTGAGACTATGAACATCAATCAAGCACTTGAAAAGGCTGGATGTAAGATGTCTCTCTTCTTGCGTCTTAACGCTCTCACAAATTATAAGTGGGAACTTGAGTCTATTTTGAAGCTTGTTAAGAATAAGCCAAACGACTTTGCTGTAGCATATGAGAAAGATGGACGTTTAATTATTAATGTCCTCAATTCACAAGCAGTAAAGACCCTTATCTCTCATTCACTTATTAACTTGGGCAACTTCATGGTTGACAATAACAATAAGGTGTATGTATTCATTGATACCAATGTTAAATACAACGATGAGAGGGCACTTATTGCAATGCACTATCAGAAAGACCAATATGGTACGCTTTCATTGAAGAGAATGAATGACCCATTCAACACTGATATTACCAAGTTGGGTTATCTCTCAAAGGTAGGTATTACCACTGACAACTATCTCAACCGTGAGGCTATTGACCCACAAGTATTGCTTCATAAGCTTATCGATGAAAACGATGAGATTGGCGCAATCAAGTTGCTTGAGAAAGAGGGTAAGAACTTCAATGTTAACTATGAGTTCAACCAGAGAGTTCCTATTATCTCTGCCGTAAATAACAAGATGTACACCTTGTTTGAGAAGATTGTAAGTCATCCTAAGTTTGACTCTTCAATTGAGGATGGTTTCGGTGAGACACTTCTTGAATCACTTATCTACCTCTATGGTAGTGACGAGATTTCAGCTTCTAAGGAAGAAGAGAAGTCTCTCAAGAGAATGATTATTGCAATCTTGAAGTCTGATACATACGACTTTAACGCAAAAGACCTTAACTCTGATACTGCAATCAACATTGCATGTGAGTATCCTAAGATGCTTTGGATTGTTGAGGCTCTTGCATCAAAAAAGAACGTTGACATCAATATTGTAAACGATTTCGAGTGTGCTGCACTTGGTGATTGCATTCGTAATAAGAACCTTGAGGCATTGAAGATAATCGGTAAGAGACCTGATGTAAAGGTGAGAGAAGAGGATAAGAAACTCGCTAAAACCTACGGAATCAACTTGAGTGATTACATTAAGCCAGATGAGAAAATCTTTGGTAGCTTCAAGTTTGAAGAGGTTGCGGATGAGGCTGAAACCAAATCTCCATCAGAAATGGAAATGGCTATGGCTGCTGCATTCTAACCAATTCCAATACATAAATGAAAAAAGTGATATGAACGACAAACATATCACTTTTTTTATACCTAAAAGTTTGGAAATTAACAAAAATTTATATATCTTTGCATATATGATATATTTTATGTTAAACTTTAAACCTAATAAATTATGAATGTTTATAATTTTAAGAAAATTGAGAAATGTTATGTGTTCGGTAATATAGACAGAAACATGGATAGGTTTATCAAAAATCTAACATCTAACATTTCTAAGTTTAGGAAAGAAGAACATCCAAAGGAAATTGAAAGACAAGAAAGATTAAAGAAGCGTGAGGAAGAAATGCATAATATTGGCATCGGTGGTATTGGGCATTTGCATAATCCGTTTGATGGTGGTCATGGTCGCCCTATGCGCAGAGCCGATAGAGTTGGAGACGATATGCGTATTGCACAAGCACCGACATTTGCTTCGACTTGGGATGATGGAAGAACCTTCTTGAAGAAATGTAATAATAAGATAGACTCTACCTATAACGATAGTGTGATTATTGTTAGTGGTAACTGTGGTATCGGTAATAAGAGTAAGAAATATTACGATGAAACATTTGGAAAACTAGATAAAATTCTTGGTGATAATAATTGTTTCATCTTATTTGTAAGAGGTAATAATGACAATCCTTCTATCTTTAATAATAGGGAAATCGACTTTGAACATATAAAGGCAATTCCAGATTATTCAGTGGTTGCTCTTAAGACATTTAATTGCTTATGCATTGGAGGTAGTGTTTCAATGGATAAGGAATGGAAGCTAGCTCAAGAGGAACTTTATGGAAAGAAGCTATATTGGGAAGATGAAGCACCTCAGTATGATGAAGATAAACTCAATGAGATTCTTGAGGCATATAACATCAATTGCGTTATTACAAGCACATGTCCAAGCTTTGCATATCCTGGAACCAATGCCTTTAAGAAAAGCAAATGGTTCTACCGTGACAAGAAGATTATTAATGAGTTTTCAAATGAGAGGAAGATAATGGACAAAATCTATGAGAAAATCATGGATTCAGATTCAAAACCATATATGTGGGTTTATGGCAGATTTAAGATGTCCAATACCAACAAACTTAATGATATGGTATTCATTTCATTATCTGCTTATAACATGATACAAGTTAATTCCCAACTTGAAGCGTTCTTTGGATTGGACACATCAAAGAAACTAGATATCAATGCATATACATTTGATAACATTATCACAGATGGAATAAATAGAGTATCATACGATGAGCATGAAGATGATGTGGTGGAAATGGGAGAACCTGAAATGGATGAGGAAGAATTCGAAGATTTTGACGATGAACCAAGAGAAGAGGAACATGAGGAAATAGAAGAAGGAGCAGCTACACCAATTCAAGGTTTAAATGTTACAAGAGATACATTAGATAGATTGGATAGAATGATGCAAGAAATGACAGCAGTGGATAACGCCACATTAAGGGGTTATGCTGATTATGCTAGATTGTATGATGGTAATAATCCTGGTGTTTATGCAGTACAAAATGAACCAATGGCTGTAAATTATGGAGAACTAAGAGCTATAACACTCGAAGACATTGAAAGAGCTGCTACGCTTGTTACAAACAGAACTAGAAATGGCTAATACAAATAGTAAATTCTTCTCTGTAATGGTTATAGGAGAAAACCACAGAGAATTGATGTCTAAATATTCACTTGATTTAGAGGTTGATTCCTATGTCAAATACGAATATCTTAAGGCTGATAAATACCTAAATAGTTCAATCAAGGCTCTAGATAATATCTTATCCAACGCTGATAAGATAGGTCTAGAACCTTCAGTGAAGGAAAGTCTATCGAATAGGATTAAAACCCTTAATCAGATGACACCATTTGAATACTACAGAGAGTTGACAGATGGTATGTACTACGATGAGAATGGCAATGCCCTTTCAACAGAAAACCAAGAGGGGCATTGGAAGACTGCTAGGATAGGTAGGAACTTCTCACTACCACTCAAGTTAAAAGATGGTAGCGAGGTATATTCAGCAAAAGTTGGTGATGTGGATTGGGAAGCCATGAATGAGCCACCAAGACTATATGAGGCTGCATG
>Ga0326512_10002422_pt1 | contig 13826 bp, 10 predicted proteins | sample 1_2617_0518_D_FD_203652 | JGI IMG/M metagenome (GOLD analysis project Ga0326512, IMG submission 203652) | Bovine rumen microbial communities from UC Davis, California, United States - 1_2617_0518 | ecosystem: Host-associated > Mammals > Digestive system > Stomach > Rumen | place: USA... | reverse complement strand
GCAAAGTTAGCCAAAAATAACGAGATAAGCCACAATTATCGCGGAAATTTGCCTAATAATATATAAAAGGTAAAGTGGAATATGGGTAATTTCGGGATAATTTCGTAAATTTGCAGCGTTGAACAATTAAAACGTAGAAATATGAGCGAGAAACAGAAACAAGTGACGGAGCAGCGAGAGCAGATGCGAACTCGTTCGCAATCTGCCGAGTCGCGACGGAACTCGACCAAGGGTCAAGTAGAGAAAGAACGCAAGGCCGTTCTGCAGTTGCTTCTTGAGAAAACTGGGCTCAAGTACAAGGAACTCGTGGATGCACAGGTTGGCATGTGGATGGCTGGCAATCTCGACCTGCTCACTGCTGAGGAAAAGAAGAAGTTCCCGCATCTTGTTTTCTAAGCGGCGGCTATGACACGACAGGTTAAGACATACAATCCCAACCATATTTTCGTGGACACCAACGTGCTAATTGGTGCCTATAGTGGTGATGCCCGCTTCCAGACGGACAGTGATTGCCTGCATTATCTTTATTCCATAGTGGGCAAACGGCTCTATATCTCAACGCTCAGTGTGGCGCAACTTATCTCCGTCTATCAGAAGCGTAAGACGAACGATGAGATACGCAATGTTATTCGTGAGCTCCAACACCGTTTCACCATCATCAATTTTACGGTGAAGGACATAGATGCGGCACTCAACGAAACAGGTGCCGATATTGAGGATAATGTGCAGTTCGTGTTGGCAAGGAAACAAAAGTGTCGTGTCATCATCACTAACAACTATAAGGACTATCGTCTTCTGTTGGGTGCTCAGATTATCAAGCCCTCAAAGGTTAGGACGATTGCTCGATAAACATTTAGAAAGGAGGTAATAGTGGGTCAGGGGACGGTTCTCTGACCCTGATGAAGGAGCGGGGTATTACGACCTTGAATGGATTTAGACTATGAAGAGGCTTAACGTCGGTAACATCAATGACCATGCGCCCTATTTCGTGGCTTACGATATGGATAATCTTAAGGAATCCTACGCTGTAGAATGGCCAGAGGTAGTCTATGACGAGCATGCAATTATTTCTGTACTCACTTCTTTCTTCTTCCGACATCCGCACCATTCGTGCGTCAGTTCCGTGATATAATATGGGTAGTTTCTTCATTGTTGATTGCTAACATATTCCTCTGTGTTGTTGTCCGGTTCTTCGGAGGCGGGCTGGTCGGGCAGCAGGGCATACCGTCGCGTGCGGCCCGTATGGCGGTCAACGGTAATCAAGTCGGGGCGGTCGGCCAGTCGGCGTGCGGCTGTCAGTTCTGCCACGATGCGGTCATGCTCCTCGCGGGTGACGTACTCCTTCTGTGGTGCGAAGAGCTGCCAGAGCTTCACGCCCAGAATGGTGGCTATGCGCTCGTATTGCGTCAGAGTGGCCCCTGCCTTGCCGGTGACGAGTTGACCTACGTATTGTGCTGATGTACCTAACTGGTCACCAAGCCATTGGTGGGTACGGCCTTGCTCCCGCATGATGCGTTTTAGTTGTAGTTCCATTTTAACTGTTGTTTTATCTGTTTTGTATAATATCCTTTAGCTCTTCAATGGTGTAGGGCGGTTCTTTTCTGTGCAGCATGTTGTGGCAGTTGGGGCATACGGGCACCAAGTCCCTGACAGGATCTATCTCATAGTCTTTGCCGATAGACGAAATGGGGATGAGATGATGCACGTGGATGAAGCTACGGCCAATATCGCCGTAAACCGATTCGAAGTCCATGCCGCAGACGGCACATTGGCAGCCTTTGGCTGCTATGCATCTGTCGCGGGCCTCCCGATTGCGCTCGTAGCGGTTGACCGTCACCTGCATCACCGCTCCCTCGTTCAGTACGTCGGTTTCATGTACGTCGGTGGGGCTGAAGTCATCAGCGGGTGGGATGTCTTTCAGGTAGCTGCCGTCAGCTGTAGAAAGAATGAAGTCCAGTAGCTGTCCTTCAAGCACCATGTTTCCGTGAGGCGTTGCAAGTCCGTGCATCTTCAGCAGGCGCAGTGGCATCGACTCTGGATGAAAACTCCTAACCAGACGGAACTCGCAAAAACTGTTGGCCTTCACTGCCGATAGGTAGGCATTGGGATCCACCCAGTAGGCTTCCTCGTCGGTGAAGTGCTCGGCGGTCAGATTGACTGCCACCACCTCCATTTCGTAGCTAATGCAGTACTTAGGCGCAGTGGTGTAGACGAACACCCTGTCGCCCACCTCAAAGCTGTTAGTCTGCCGCCAGGTCACGCTGTTCCTTCCGTTCAGATAGTCGTCCAGACGGAAGAAACTGTTGTTGGATATGACGAGCCAATGTTTCATAAGTCCTTACATTGTGATAACCTTGGTTGATTCCTCACCGAATTGCGACACCACGCGCACGGCCACCTTGCGGCCCGCCACATAGTCCATCGGTTCGCTGCGGTAGTCGTAGAGGCTGTCCCAGATTTCTTCGTCGAACTCCATGTGTAGCGTATGTTCTATGCCCTTCTTGGTGCTGCGAGGCTTCAGGCTGGTCAGCCCTTTACGCCAGGCATCAAACTCATCCTTTTTGCCGCCGCAGAAGTGTATGCTCTTCACCTGGAAGCGGTTGCCGCTATAGTCGGTGTCCATCTCCCAATAGGCTATCTCGGCCACGCTGCGCTCCTTCACCACGTTCTTGATGGGGTCGTACATGTCGAGGCCCCTGATTTCCACATGGCATTTGCCGCCCTCGTCCTTCACCAGTGCGATGTCCGGCTCGCCGATGATGATAAACGATGCTGCCTTCTTGTCCTTCTTCAGCAGACCCTCCTGCAGCAGGTCGTCGCCCATGCGCACCTTCGTCATCTGGAAACCGGCGAAGCTGATGGTCTGGTTCTCAATGTTGTCCTCAAACGAGAAACCTAAGATAACCAGCCACGATGCACCCTCGCCCTGCCGGGCTATCATCTCCTGTAGGGCCTTGTTCACCTGCTGCTTGCTCACCGTGCCGTATTTCGGGCCGATGAGGAAGTAGACCAACCGCTCGCGGCCCTCATCATCGGTATAGTAGCCCCGGGCGTTCAGATAGGGATTGCCTACGGCTTCCATGCCGTGCATCACAGCTTTCTGCTCCTTGGCCCCGTTCTTGATGCCGCCCGACTGTAGGTGGTCGAACACGCGGAGCATAAACAGCTGGTCGTCCTCCTCGCTTGCAGCAGGGGATGTGCTGTCGCCGGCATCCAGTTCTCTGGGTTCAACGAGGTCGAGACCTTGCAGCGTCTCTACCGTGAACGGGCCGCTTACACGGATGCGCTTCTTGTCCTCTTTGGGCTTGTCGTAGAGTATCTCTTCATCAAAAGGCAGGTCGTTGGCCAGTGCCTTGAGCGTCTTATGTGGAACGGTCGTGTATTGGAACCCCTGACGGATATTGCCGCCCTCCTCGTCGTGGAGTATATAATAGGGGTATTTGGCTGTTACCAGTCTGCGTTTGGCGATGTTCAGTGCGATGCGGCTGGTATCGATGGTTATCCAGCGGCGGCCCCACTGCTCGGCCACGTAGGCGGTGGTTCCGCTGCCACAAGTCGGGTCGAGGACAAGGTCGCCAGGGTCGGTGGTCATTAGGATGCAGCGTTGGATTGCTTTTGTAGCCGTTTGAACTACATATACTTTGGGGTCTTTACGACTTTGAACGCCCATAATATCACTCCATAGATTATTTATGGACATATATGGAAAGTCATCAAAGTATCTTACGTATCTTAAACTATTCTCAGTAGCATAAATTCTGCCTTTTGCTATAAGCCTTTTAATACCCTCTTTATTCGTTTTCCAACTTCCTTTATTTATAGTATAAGTTTTACCTCCATATTCTATTGGAAATCTTGCATTCTCTGTTCCGGACTGTGATGTCATATCACCGTAGGTAATTACTTTTGCTTCTTTGGGGATTGGAACAACTTTTTTCCTTTCTTCCTCCGTAAGATTTCTTATTGTTCCATCCAAAAGCTTGATTTGAGAGTAATGTGGGTCTGTCGAAAAATCTTTCTCTTTATAGAGCTGTCTAAACTTCACTTTATTTACGTCTCTTGCATACCAAATAATAAAATCGGAAACATTGCCTAATGTTGAAGTCGTGACACTCGTTGTCTTAGTAAAAACAATCTGACTCACGAAGTTCTCACTTCCGAACACCTCGTCCATGACCGTCCTGACCAGATGCACATTCTCGTCGGAAATCTGCACGAAGCAGGAACCGCTCTCTGTCAGCAGTTCTCTTGCCATAATCAGCCTGTCGCGCAGATAGCTGAGATAGCTGTGGATGCCCAGCTCCCACGTATCGCGATAGGCCTTAATCATTTCCGGCTCGATAGACACGCCATCGTCCGTGTCCTTGACATTGGTGCTGTTGATGTTGATTTGCCAGTTCTTGCTGTAGTTGATGCCATACGGCGGGTCCATGTATATGCACTGCACCCGGCCCTTCATGTTTTCGCGGTTCAGCAGCGAGTTCATCACCATCAGGCTGTCGCCCAGTATGAGGCGGTTCTGCCAGTTGTCTTCATGTTGGTAATATTTGGCCACGCGCTCCATCACATCGTCGATGTCATCAGGCGTGCCGAAGAGTTCGAGTTGCGGCGACTCCTCGCGCTTCATGTCGTAGAGTTGGCTTATGAGGTATTCTGGGCTGATGTCCTCATGCACATACAGGCTGCGCACGTCCGTCCGCAGGTATTCGGCCTGACGGTCTTCATCATCGTTCTTGTATTTGTCCACCCAGTATAGTTCCGGGTCGCGCCCTCGTGTGAAGTCGTGGGCAAACATCTTGTAGGCCGACTGTGCTGCCATGCCCGCTGTTGCCGGAGCCTCCATGCCCTCCCGCTCCGTCGAGGGTATGGCAGCCCGTTTGTCCTCTTTATGCTTGATACTGTCTACAGGTTTCTTCATAATGATTCTATTTTATCTTTGAGTTGTTCTTTCAGGTTGTCCACGTCGGTAATCTCTAACAGTTCCCACCGTCCGTACTTCTGCAGGGTGTTGACGGCAGTCAGCCAGTAGTCGCAGACATAGCGGCGTATAGTGGCAGTTTTCTGCTCGTCGTACCGGGCAAAGTGCGAGATTTCCATCAGCAGGCTGACTTCCCTGCCGTCAGCCGTCTGCACCACAGCCACGAAGTCGGGCATGTAGTTGCGCTCCGAGTTGCCCTCGAAGTAAGGTATGTAGAACTCTAGGTAGTGGTTGCGCACATATCTTACCACCGACGGGCATTCCTCCAGCGCACGGGTCGCCGTCTCCTGCCAGGAGCCTTCCTCGGCCGCCACCTTGTCCACTTGGCTCTTCGTGGTCTCCAGCGTAGGCTTCGACGTCTTACCCCATACATAGCGACTGCTGCCCTCGGGGTTGTAGAAGTTCAGGATAGGCGTGAGCCGCACGCGCCCAGTGGCTATATTGCGCTGATGGATGCCCGCATAGATGCTGGCCACCACCTCGCGGGCATCGAACATGATGACCATGCGGCGCATGTCACCCTCGCCGCCAATGAGCTGTATCTGGTGGTCGTACCAGTAGCTGACGATTTCCTTTAGCTGGTTGAACTTCTGGAACTGCGGCCCGTCGGTAGAGTACTTTTCATCGATGAGCAGCCGTGTCAGGTAGTAGATGACGTACTGGTCGCGCAGCGACTCCACCTCCGTCTGCATGATGACGTTCTTGTCGTTGATGGGCGAGGCCAGGAGCGTCCGCTGTGGTATCTCGCTGCGGAAGTCGATGACGAAGGGGCTGCACCCCGTGTAGTCGGCTTCTATCCGTTCGTCGATGCTCTCGCTCTTATAGCCTGTCACGTTGGGAAACTTGATTTCCAACTGGCTTCTGTCTTTCCGTGCCTGTATGGTGGTTTGCTTGGGTGCTGGCGGTGGCGGCGTGCCGCTGCCTCCCTTGAAGTTCTTGAACGGCACGCCGATGATATGGGCATACTCTGGCGGAAACTTATAGGTGATGTTCTCCGGCTTGTAGCGTTTGATGTGTTCTTCGGCTATCACTTCGCCTTTAGTGTTGTAGGCCACAAGGTCGTAGCTGCGGCGGCGCAGGGCACGGCCTACCACCTGCTCGCACAACAGCTGTGAGCCGAAGGCGCGTATGCCGCAGACGTGCGTCACCGTGTTGGCGTCCCACCCTTCGGTCAGCATGCCCACGCTTACCACGCAGCGGATGTCGGCTCCCAGCGTGTCGGGTTTGCCCACGCTGTTCACTATCTCGCGCATGATGTCCGAGTCCTTCAGTTTGTCGGCATTGCCCCCGTTTTTGATGGCATACTCCCGTTTGAAGGCTTCTATCTCCTTAGCATAGATGCGCTTGAAGTCATCGTCCACCACGTCGGCGGCATTGTCCAGTGCCACGCTGTCCACCAGCAGTGTGGGCGACTTCGGCCGGGGTAGTCCTGTTGCAAGGTCGTAGTTGGAGAAGAGGTCGTACTGGCTGGGGTGCCGCTCCACCTCTCCCTGATCGTTAGTGGTTTCCCATCCTGCCAGCTCCTTGTAGACCTCCTTGGAGAAGTAGGTGTTGTTGCACACCACGATAAACACGGGTGGGGTGCTGAAAAGGTCTTTGCTGCTTTCGCCGTCGCCACGGAGACCGTGCTCATAGTCCTGATAGTCCTTGTAGAACTGGTCCAGGGCCGTGCGCAGCAAGGCCGGTATCTGCGGTGCCGTCTCCTTGCCCTTGTCCTCGTCGCGACCGTCCTCCTTGTCTTTTTTCTTCTTGCCTTTCAGTCCCTTCTTGGGTATGTCAGTCCGTATGTGTTCGTAGAGGTGCAGGAATTTCGGTTCCTCGTCGGCTGTGGTGTCGAGGGCCGGGAAGAAGGGTATCTTCACCAGTCCGCTCTCGATGGCCTCCACCAGTCCGAAGTCGCTCACCACCCATGGGAAGAGCGTGTAGGGTTCGTAGCCGCTGCCCTTGCGGTAGTAGGGCGTGGCCGAGAGGTCGTAGACGTGCTGTATCTTGTAGCCGCAGACGTTCATCTGCTGCAGAGCCTTATACCATATCATGGCATACTTGTTTTCCTCAACGCCCTCATTGGCCTCCTCGTCGCCCGATGTGTCCCAGTTCTTGGGCAGGTAGCAGTGGTGGGCCTCGTCGTTGATCACCACCAGGCGCTTGCCCTTCATGCCTTTCAGCATGCGACCCAGCAGAATTGGGTAGCTCTCTTTAGCTATGTCTTTTTGAACATTCCCGTCTTTGTCGTAACGTACTTTCCCATCCGTAGGCGATTCGTGCTTGCCCTTCAGCGTCTTGGGCTCCAGCTGCTGATAGTTGGTGATGATGATGGCACTGTTCAATCCGCCGAGGTGTGGCTCATACTGCCGGGGAATCAGTCCGCGCAGGGTGTAATAGTCTGTGCGCTCATTCTTGTTCGCGTGTACATTATCTATATACAGCACGCCAAGCCGCTCGCGGATGGTGACGCCGGGAGTGACTATCAGGAAGTGGTCTACAAACCGCGTGTCGTTATGATACTCCCGCTTGTTCAGGTAGTTGTAGAGTATCAGCATGGCCATTACCACCGTCTTGCCCGTACCCGTGGCCATCTTGAAGGCCGTTCGGGGCAGCCGCATGTCGGCATCGTCTGAGACCTGCTGCAGCCGTTCGTCGAGCTGTCGCAGCAGATCGCGCCCCACGTTGGGGTCTGCGTCGGCCACCTCGTTCAGGTAGACCGCCGTCTCTACGGCCTCGCGCTGGCAGAAGAAGAGTTTCTGGTTGTTCTGCCGGTGCGGGTCGAACCAGTAGTTCAGCAGTGTGCGCGTCACGCGGGTAGTACGCGGATAGCCCTCCTGCCGCCACCGCTTCACCTCCTCGCGAATGGCGTTGATGAAGGGTGCGTCAGGGTCGGTCGGTGCGAAGTCGGCACCCGTGAAGAATGAGCCTTCGCCCTGTCGCGGCGAAGGTGTCACGTCGATGTTGCCCGTATAGGGCCTCCGTCCAGGCAGCACACGGCTGTAGTCCAGGTTGCCGTCCAGGTCGGTGTCGTAGTGATACTTTGGTTCCTCGTACGGATTGTTCAGTACGGGATTGTCGTTATTGGTTGCTTGCATAAGCGCCTTTATATGTCGTTTATGCGCTGCCATTTAAAACCGATAATCCGCCAAGTACCTTATCCGTGGAAAACGGGAAAAAGAAAAAACGTGGAACGTAGTCCTCATCCCGTGTCCTAAGGTACTTGGCGGAAACCTACATAACTGATGAATGAATCATACGCCCACGCCTATCGTGGACGTCTGCTCATTATCTATCAGTTATGTTGTGTCTTATCTACCGCCAAGTTTCAAGGACACTCTATCGATAAATTGCAAACGCAATGTTTATACCCTCAAAAATAGTCCGCACCGCCGCCGCCACTGCGGCCTGTCCGGGCTTTGTCGGGGCGGGGTGGGGTGTAGCGTTGGCGCTGCATCGTCACTTCGCCCGGTGCCCTCATAGAGCGGTGTGCGAATGCAAAAGTACGAATAAATTCTGAAACGGCAAAGCGTTTCCGTGCTTTTTGTGCGAAAAAAAGGCACGGGAAGCGTTTCCCGTGCTTTTTAAAATGAAGGTAATACCATTAGAATGGTGGGGCATCGTCACCACGGCGGTCAACGTCGTCGGCGGCTTCGGCGGGTTCTGAGGACTCTTCGGGCACCCGGATGTAGTAATACGTCAGCAGTCGGCCGTTCTCTTTCTTCTGCCAGGGGTCGCCGTCGTTCTTCTTGCCGGTGACGGCGGCTGGGTTCACCGTGTAGCTGCGCGAGGCGCAGAAAGCTTTCAGTTTCCTGGTGAACGCGTTCTCGGAGATGTCCGTGCGGTAGCCTTCCTTTCTGAATTCCTCCATCAGCTTTTTCTGCGAAATGGCGGTGTTTGCAAATTCTGACTCGGGGAATATCAGTCGGGTGGCTATCTCCTCGAATACGCTGCCCATCACGCTCTGGTCGATGCGTCGCTCGATGTTGCGCATCGGGCACTCTATCTTGCGCTGTCCCTTTGGCATCGAGAGGTAGAGCTGTACGCACTGCATGGCCAGATTGATGTCGCGCTCCCAGTCCTCCTCGGGATAGTCCTTGCCAAAGAGGTCGCATCCGAAGGTGTCTGACACCTTGCGTTCCTCACGGTAGTCGTTCTGGCGGGTCTTCTTGTGATAGTAGTCGCTGAAGGTGATGAGCCACTGGCGGCGCACGGTGCTTGGCGACTCGTCGGTGACGACGTAGTTGGTGGCTGCCAGCAGTTTTGGCGACTTGTCGAAGGGTATGGTGACGGGATTCTTTTGCTTTGCCTCGACGACGAGGTCGTTGGTGATGGCACTGTTGAAGTAGGCCCAGGGCACGTCCTTGTCGCATTCGTCGATGCAGAGGACGTCGTGTGCTTCGGTCACGCCGGCATAGAAGAAGTTCGACTTGAAGATTTCCCGGTTGTTGGCCAGAATCTCCTTGGTGGTCTTGAAGCTGCGGATGAAGTCCATGACCGTGGATTTTCCCGTTCCGCCGTTAGCCTCGCCCGACGTCGTGCCGAGCTTGTCGTCGACGAACAGTGTGATATAGGCCTCTGACGACGTCTTGTAGGTGTAGAACAGGTAGCCCAGGTTCGCCAGGTGGGCCAGCAGGCACTGCACCTGCTCGGCGTGTTCCTCGTCGGTGAGTTCCAGACCCTGTTCTTCCTCCTTGCGCCAGTGCTTTCGCGAGACGTTGCAAAGCAGCGTCAGCAGCTTGCACTTCTGCCCTTCGGGTGTAATGTCGATGCGGGTGCGTCCGTCCTCCGTCTGGTAGACCTTGAACATCTGGGGCAGCAGGCGCACGTCGTGCTGTATGATGCTGTCGGCCCAGACGTAGCGGCCGTTCAGCTCGGTCATCTGGCGCTGCCTGATGCCGGAGGCCATCACCTCTACGTAGTTCCGCCTGAAGAAGAAAAGCTGCATGTCGGCGGTGGCCTTGCTGAAGTCCAGCTGGCCGGCAGGGCGCAGCTTGCCCTTCTTGTCGGTAGGCAGTGCTGGCGAAGTGTAGAGCATGTTGATGACTGCCTGTGGCATTCCATCTTGGCGGCAGATGTCAAACAGCTCGTTGCGCACGTTCTCGGCCGACAGGCGGCGCACCACATGCTTGTTGTCGATGTGTACGAAGACGGGTTCCTTCTGGTTGTCTTCGCACATGATGCAGTAGCCGTGCAGCCAAAGGAAATAGACGATGCCCTCGCTGGACAGCGAGTAGCTGGTAATCCGGCCCTTGTCGTCATAGTGAGCGGTGTAGAAGCGGCTCTTCATTTCGCGGTTGATGAGCCGCATGAAGTCGTCGCGCTTCGGGTGCAGGCAGCGATAGTCGGTGAAGTCTTTTTTCAGGTGGCCGCGATTGTCGGGCAGGAAGCCCAGGTCCTGGCGCGTAGGCCATGCGGTGTAGAGGTCGGGGAGGCGCAGGCCCTGCTGCTTGGCTTCGCGCGTGCCGGTCTCGTCGATGTCGGGGAAGTATGTGACCCGCCATGCCAGCTTGGACAGCTGCTGAAACACCTCCTTGCTGATGCCTCCCACCTCGCTCATGCCATAGACGGCAGGCATGCCCATGGCCCAGGCATTGGCGGCGTCTCTGGGGCCTGTCATCACCAGCACACGGGGCAGTTTCCTGGCTTTCTGCTCCTGGCCTCCGCTCTCGCCGTCGCCGCTGGTGGCATTCAGCTGCTCCACTTCCTGCTTGACAGCGTCCAGGCAGAAGATGTAGTCTGGGGGTACGGTGCCGAAATAGCGGAAGCGGCGGCTCTTGTCCCAGTGCTGTGGCTGGTAGAGCTTGAAGAATTCGTGGTAGCGGTGCAGCTGTTCGAAGTAGGGGCAGCGTTGGGCGAAGATGGCAAAGCGGTCGGTGGCGGTAATCTCGTAGACCAAGTTCTTTTCCTCGTTATACCACCAGTAGCTCTCCACTTGCAGCCATCCCATCTTCTGGAGCACCTCTGCCGTCACGTTCGAGCCCCACTGCTCCAGTCCCTGAGGGGTGTAGCCCTCCATGAAGTTCAGGCCGTAGCCCGCCTGGCGCTGTTCGTCGGTAGGGGTCGACTGCTTGAAGCCGTAGAGGTTAGCCTGCTTCGTCAGCGTCTCGGTGCAGCCGAAGCGGCTCTCCAGGTCTTCCAGTGCCATAAAGAAGTCGCGCTCGGGGGCGAGACCCTGGGTGTGGATGTAGAAGTCGATGGGGTTGAACGTGCGGTCGCCGTAGTCGTGCACCTGATAATAGGTGCGCTTGCCTTTTGGCGGCTCGACGCACGCCGAGGCTTCCTGCTCGTCGCGGAGCTTGAACTTCCGGTTCGTGCCAATCACTGCGGCTGCTCCGGAGTGGCTGATGCGGATGATGTCGGCACCCTGGTGGGTGGCGTCATACAGTCGCTGTTTTCGCTTGTCTAAATCTGTCATAATTTTGAAACTCTTTTGCCATGAGTCCAGCAAAAGACTTGCCAGCGTGCCAAAAGTGCGCCGACGGTGTGAAATGGCAGAGTTGGCAGTAGGAAATAGCGACCGACTGAGGGAAATGGCAGAGTTGGCAGTAGGAAATAGCACCCGACGACAGTAGCAGATAGTGCTGGTGTCAGGGCATGTTGAATGCTGTGTTTTTCAGCAGACCCCCATGCTTGTAAGCCGCATCTGGAGTTCGTCTTTCACCGCAATCATACTTTCAGCGAAATAAAGTTGCTTGCCCTTCAGTCCGTCGGTAGTCCATTTACAGGTTAAGTCGAGGTATCGTTTATAGCTATCCTTAGTGATGTCCTTGATGTAGTCCTTCGAAAAGGGAAACGTGAATTCCTTTTGGTCATCAAAGCCCAGTTGTTGTGCAATCTTATCAAATTCTGCATACGAATTCTTGCCTTCCGCCAAGAGCCCGATATCAACGGCTAAGCGGAACGGTGCCTTCCAGAGACTCCCGTTATAGAACAGCAATTTACCGGTTCCCTCCCGCGTGAGCTTCACGACTTGTAGCATCGCTATACGAAAGTAGAGCAGCTTCTGCTCTATGAATATTTCATGAGTTGCCGGCGCGGGCAGGTTGGCTGGCGAGGCTGCGGGCTGGTCCACGCCGGTATAGCGGGGCTGCTGGCCAGGTGATGACGTCGTGAGCAGGTTGGCCGGCGAGGCTGCCGACCTGCCTTCATCGGCAGAGCGAGGAGGCAGGTCGATGTTGAGCATGGCATACAGACGCATCCCCGCTCCTTGTAGAAACTTATCGCCCGTTTGCACAGCAGCATGCTGCAAGGCTGAAATCTCATCGCTTGCGGAGTCACGGTTGCCATGGCTGATGTCCCACTCGATGTCAGATATGAGATCGTCAGCAGGGCGCCATCTGCCTTTGTAATATACCTTGGGAAGGTCGGCCATTACGTTTTAGGTTGTTTTTCTGCCAGTACGCCGTATCCTCCACGTTCTAAGATGTCGTGCAATGTGCCGTAGTGCCTGTTCAGTTCATCGACGACGGCACGATATTCCTCCGTGTCTACTTTCGTGGCATATCGGAAGGGCTGATCCAGGAAATTGCCTCCTAGCTTTTTACGTCCATAAAAGAGCAGGGCCCATTTTCCGAGCTGCTTGGCGAAAAGTGACAGGATTGCCTCCACGCCTTGATTGTCGTCTGCCAACAGTACGATGTAGCCGTTACTGCGTGTGCCAATCATGGAGCGGCCTCCCCACTTTTCCGTGGTGAAATGGTCGAGCCATATCGTGAAGTCGCCCGTTAAATTCACGGTTATCGCATCTACATTTACCCCAAACAGTTCGAGATTGTAGACAAAGGTCGTATTGGGCAGCTTGCCCGGGGGAGCATCCAGCATTTCGCGACGCAAGAACTCTATATATGAGTTCCATGACAGCTTGGCACCGGCCAGACACACGGTGGTGACATCCTTCAGTTCGACATAGTCCCACACCGTACCCTCCATTATCCGAGAGGAGTAAAGCTGTTCGTCTGTTCCATTGATGCGTTTTTTGGGGTCGCCGAAACGGTCCTTGTCCTCGTATGCCACCACGGGGTGCGAGTGGGTCTCGATATGGTATCCCAAGCCGTTCATGTTGCCGGGCTTCTGCACGGTGACGATGAACGTGCCTATCTGCATGCCCACGCTGCCGCTCCACTTGATGATCTGATAGGGCGGAGGAAGCGGTGCATAGGTCGTGCTGACTATTCGGACTTCTTCAGTCTGGGGCGACCCGCCAGCAGGGGTCTGTTTCTGCGCTTCTTGATTCATAAACTATCCTTTTATTTTTTATCTTTCAGTTTGCCTTTTATATATAGTATAAGGTAATCCCCTTGACTATTGTGGTGCAAATATACGAAAAATAATGCATCTGGCAAAATCCTGGCAGCAGAATTTACGCAGAAACTCAAACTCAAACCAACAGTCAAACCGAAGTCAAACCGAATCTCAAACCGGTTCAGACCGTGCTAATTGCTTCTGCCATAACCGGATATCTGCTTTCGAGAATGCTTGGTTTGATTTTTTCAAGAGAAAAATGACGACTTCATGTTTCATAGACAATAATAGTAGACGGCCAACAGCATATTCATATATGCAAACTCAAAACCAAACTGCATCCGTCCTCCAGATATGCCCACCTCCACCTTCGCGCCCCCCGATGTAAATATTCCTAGGAAGCCTTCTAAAAATTCCTGGAAGGCTTTCTAAAAATTTTTTGAAAGCCTTCTAAAAAAAGCCCGTCAGTCAGGCTAAAACATGCACCGCAGACAATGGATTTTTTTTGAAAGAAATTAGAATAATTAGAATAATTTTTAATGAAAATAATTGCGAAAAAACTTGCATAATCCAGATTTTTTTCGTACCTTTGTAGGTGGATAATGATAGCAGTAGCGACTGC
>Ga0326512_10002421_pt1 | contig 13829 bp, 8 predicted proteins | sample 1_2617_0518_D_FD_203652 | JGI IMG/M metagenome (GOLD analysis project Ga0326512, IMG submission 203652) | Bovine rumen microbial communities from UC Davis, California, United States - 1_2617_0518 | ecosystem: Host-associated > Mammals > Digestive system > Stomach > Rumen | place: USA: California... | reverse complement strand
TATGATACCATTTGACAAAGCCTCAGTTATTGCTGTTCTGAGAAATGCAGGCGCACTGCAAAGCGAAGAATACACTGCGGAAGGAATAAAGGTCATTGCAGTTGTTGAAGAACCACTCTGGCACAAGGTTGAAGAATACAGTATATAAATATTATAAAATGCTTTCAGGCAATGCCCGCAGATCGGACTGGCTAAAAAGATCTCTCAGGACAAAAATGCTGTCATTGTTTTTGAAGGGATAAGCATATACAGGATGTTTGAATCAAGAAAAATGAATACAGATACAAAGAGGGCTGTTACACTTTAAATAGTGCAGCAGCCCTTTTTTAGGTGTTATTATTTTTTATTGCACCTGAATCCGTGAAATTCGATTTTAAATATGCATTTATATCGCATTATAATAACGTTTTTTTGAAAAACATTATCACCAATAGGCGCAATTTGTATTAGCATCCCGTAAAAAATCTTTGCTGCCTTGCGGCAGCAGTCAGCTTTCTTCAAACCTGTCACAAGGGGACGCCCTCTTTCCCAGGGCGTCCCCTCTTCAAAAACAGTCCACTGGACTGTTTTTGAATTCACCCCTTGCCGAGGGATTTCTCAGGCTTGTTTCGCTTGCTTCGCAAGCGACCAAAGGCGCTGCCTTTGGAATCCGGCAGGGGCTCCGCCCCATGCACCCCGCAGCCTTTGAAAAGGCTGGCGAAACTTTTTTACTTTGGACTTTCACGGATTCAGGTAATATTAAGTATGGTCATGAAACTCACCCTTTCTGAAAAAACAAGGCTATTATAATACTACTTTAAATCATTTTTGTCAAGCTTTATTTTTAACTGGTGTCACTAAGTGTCACTCAAGAAAATTTTAGTTGACAAAAAGATAAAACTGATGTATATTTGATATAAGATATATAAATATATGTGACTGTCTATATTTTTTGGTGAATTTATTGATATGTCATATAAAAATTCAAATCAAAAAATAATTCAAACAGGAGGAGTAAACAATGAGATTCAAAAAAAGAATGACAAAGATCCTTGCAATATCACTTGCTGCAGCATCTTTGGCAGGAATGGCAGCATTGCCTGTATCGGCAACAGTTCAGACAGACCAGACCGTAGTTAAGGTATCAAATCCCCAAAATGGTCAGCGTCAGACTGACGGACTTGTAGAGGGCGGCGACAGAGAAACAAGCTATGCATGGTGTATGGCTGCAAGAGGCGATTATGTTTATATCGGTACAAACAAGAATATCGTCGGCAGCACTCTGGAAAGTATAGCAGCTAAATTTGAGGATAAGGGATTAAGCAGTGAGACTGCATGGAAAATAGCTGATGTAATGACTAACGGCGAAATTCCTCACATAACCACAACTGAGGGCGGTCAGATCCTGAGAGTAAACTGCAAGACCAATGAGATAGATGTTATCCATACAGCACCCGCAGGAACATCTTTCCGTATGGCTATAACTCACGGAAAAAATGTTTTCTTTGGCTCATATTCTACAGATGCATCTTTTGCTGCTAATAACGGCGAGGGACTCAGCAACGATATCTTCCGCATTGACGAGAATGATAATGTTGAAAAGGTATTTGCTTCATTTGACGGCACAAGCATGAGAGCTGCCTGCGAATATCAGGGCAAACTGTATTTCGGCGGCGTTGACGCTACCGAGGAAATAGATGCCGGCTGGGAAGGCTCTGCAAAGTTAGCTATCCTTGTTATGGATGAGGACAACAATGAGAACTGGAGCCGTGTAGCAGATTATAAGGACTTCGGTCTGGAATATGCAAAGGATCCTTCACTTAACAGCGCAGCAGCAAGCCCTGTATGGGATATCTGTGAGTTTGACGGAGATCTGTATGCAACTCTTCCGGGCAGCAAGGGCTTCTCTGTATTCAAAGGACATCCTAAAAAGGAAGGCGAAACAGCTAACGAATACGGCTGGACATGGAAAGAGGTTGTCGGATTCAATAACGGCGTGAACCCCATCGGACTCAGAGAAGAGGGAGAAAACGTTAACGGTCAGTCTCCGCTTTCAGTAGTTGCTACTCCTGTAGTATTCAAGGGCGAGCTTTATCTGTTCGACTTTGACCATACTATCGGCGCTGAAACCAAGGCTCTTACAGGTATCGTTTCTAAGATGCTCGGCGCAGACGTTAAGGCAAGCAATTATCTCAGACCGATGTATAATACCCTTCGTCATACTCAGTCACTCTGGAAGTACAACAAGGAAACAGGCAAGTTTGAAAAAGTAGAGGCTTTCTCAAAGCTGCTTGAAAATACCACAAACGAATATGTTTGGAGAGCACAGGAATATAATGGTGAGCTTTATATCACAACTATGGATTCCGCTGTCCTTTATAACTATGTCACAAAGCTTACAAACGGCAACTTTATAACTGCAAGTAAGGAAGAAGTTGCAGAAGAGATCAGCTATATCTATGAGCTTCTCAAAGAGCTTGAGCCCTTCGACGGTAAATACAGTGAATACGCTGAAAAAATAGATGCAGCTAAGGCAAAAGTAGATGCAGCTAAGGCAAAAGTAGATGCAGCTAAGGAAGCATTTAAGGCAAAAGTAGATGCAGCTAAGGCAAAAGCAGATGCAGCTAAAGAAAAAGTTGATGAAAAAGTAGATGCAAAAGTAGAAGAAGCTAAGGCTAAGCTTCTTGATGCAGCTGCAAAGCTTGAAGAGATCAAGGCACAGCTTGAGGAGAAGGTCGAAAGCAGCGAACAGATCCAGGAGTTGATCGCTAAGCTCGAAAGTGCTAACGCACAGGTTAAGGAAGCTGTAGAAACAATAAAGCAGAAGCTCGCTGAAAACGAAAAGTATCAGCAGTATCTTGAATTCATTACTTCAAAATCAGCTGCCGCTAAGGAAAAGATGATCGAGATCAGCGCTAAGATAAAGGAATATTTACAGAGCAAGCTCGATGCAGAGATCGCTGAACCCGAAGATGTACAGGAACTTCCGAAGCGTACAGATTTCAGCACCATGTCTGATGAAGAGCTTACTGAATATTTCAATGCTATAAGCGATAAGCTCAATGCAGCCGTTGAAAAGATGAATGTCGAAATACCCGAGATCAAGAATTATGATACAGAAACAGTTCTTGAAATGACAAAGAAATCTGTTGAAGAGTTCCTTGCAGATGAGGGTGTACAGGCTCTTATCGAGGATTATGCTGCTAAGTTAGCCGGTCTTGACAAGAAAGATACAAAGTTCAGACAGTATCTCAAGAATAGGTATGTTGCGGCTATAACTGAAAAGATAGCAAGTATTCCTGATTCTCCCGATACTCAGAAGCTTATAGACGAATTTGTAACTGAGTATAATGCAAGAGCAGACAAAGCTAATGCTCAGATCACCGAACTCAATACAAAGCTTAACGAAGTTTACACTAAAGCAAGAGAAAATGCAGACTCCATTGACTGGGAAGGTCTGAAGATGTATGCATACATCTCCGATATGGTCAAGAATGATACATGGGGCTTCGACATGATCAAGACAGCTGACGGTGAGAATTTTGAGGTCGTTACAAACGACGGCTTCGGCGATAAGTACAATTACGGCGGACGTTCTATGGCTGCAACTCCATATGGTCTGTATGTAGGTACTGCTAACCCGTTCTACGGCGCACAGCTCTTTGTTCTCAATAACAACAAGACTCCCGAAGAGGAAGTCAAGCTTGAAAACACCTCATCACTCAATTCCTATGTAGCTCAGATCGGTGATACTATTAAGATCAAAGGCTCTGCAGCAAACAATACCGGCGATGTGACTTATTCATATTATTTCAAGCGTGCAATAAATACAAGATGGATAGCTATCGGCGATGAGAATACAACGTCAACTGTAGCTAATCTTGTACCTAAGGGCGCAGCAGAATATGATATCAAGGTAGTAGCTAAGGACAGCACAGGCGAAACTGCTGAAAAGATCATGAAGCTCAGCGTATCAGAGACAATGGATTTCACAAATGTTTCCGATATCAATGTAGGCGATACAAGCGAAGTCGGCAAGACAATAATTATTTCCGGCAGAAGTGTAGGCGGCGGTGCTCCTGTTACTTACCAGTATTACTTCAAGCGTTCCACAAATACATCGTGGAAGAATCTCAAGGCTGCAAATAAAAGCGGATCATATGCTAAATTTGCTCCCACAGCAGCTGCAACATATGAAATCAAGGTAGTTGCAACAAACAAAGACGGTGTAGTTTCAGAGAAGTACTTCACTGTTACAACCACAACCGCTGAATAATATAATACAGAGTTATTCAAAAAAAGCTCCCATGATCTTTGCAGGTCATGGGAGTTTTGATAATATGCGGGAAAACGGAAGTGTAACTACTTTAATGCCTTTATATTGCCTGTGCGCTTGACATGATTTCCGATTATTTCGGATACATCGCTTATTGCGATAAATGCGGAAGCGTCTGTACTGTTGACTATATCTTTAAGCTCGTGAACTTCAAATCTTGTCATGACGCAGTACAGTACGACCTTCTTTCCGCTTACAAGACCTTCGCCCTCCATTATAGTGACCGTTCTGCCGAGACGCTTATAGATGAGATGGGATATTTCCTTTGCATCATCGGTTATTATCATAGCGGCCTTTGTCTGTTCAAGTCCGGATTCGATCACATCAAGAGCCTTTGACGTAATGAAATATGTCAGAAGGCTGTACATTGCCCGTTCAAAATCAAATACAAATCCTGCCGATATAAAAATAATTACATTGAAAATAAGAACGACCTTTCCTACCGGAAGCTTGAATTTTTTGTTAAGCAGAATGGCAACTGTTTCCGTTCCGTCAAGACAGCCGCCGAAGCGTATTACAAGACCCACTCCTATTCCCAGGATAACGCCGCCGAATGATACCGCAAGCAGATACTGCTGTGTTGCATTTACCATAGGCGCAAATATTTCGAGAAAAACGGAAAATACTATCATTGCAAATAATGACTTTATAATGAAGCGCTTGCCCATTTTCTTTGCACCGATTATCAGGAACGGAATATTAAGAGCAACGGTCAGAAAGCCGAGGGGAATTCCAGATTTGTTGTTTATTATAATGCTTATTCCGACAACTCCTCCGTCAAGAATAGTGCATGGAACAAGAAATTCCTCTATCGCAAACGCCGCAATAACAGCGCCAATTGATATGCCGATAAGCTCAAGTATCATTCTGAGAATATCCTGCCCGCTTATTTTTTTCTTTTTGAGTTTTTTACTTTTCATTGACAGTCACCTCTGTTATAAAAAACCGCCTGCCCTTACGGACAGACGGAATTTATTATTCTTCGACTTTTTTGTTGCTGCCGTTATCAATGTTCTTTACAAATCTGTACTGAGTTCCCGGAACGGGAAGCGCTTCTGTTTTTGAAATAACAAGCTGACGGCAGGTGACAAGCTGGAAACCTTTTTCTTTCAGCTCAGGCACAATTCTGGCAACAGCCTCAGCTGTGGAATCATAGATATCATGCATAAGGATTATGTCACCGTCTTTGACGTTTTTCATAACGTTTTCATATATCTTATCAGCATTCTTGTTTTTCCAGTCCTCTGTATCTATCGTCCAGTAATACAGCGGAAGCTTGTATTTTTTGCACATGGAAAGAATATTATCATTAGTATTTCCTCCCGGCGACCGGAAACAGTCTGGACGTCTGCCCGAAATCTGCTTAATAATATCCGATGCATCGCTGATATCCGCCTCGGTAACATCATCACCGTAATTTGCATGGGTCATTGTATGGTTGCCGAGTTCCATGCCGAGAGTTACCTTTCTTTTCACATTATCCGTATACATGGAAACATTTGAACCTACCATAAAGAATGTAGCCTTGGCATTGTATTCTTCAAGAATATCAAGTATCCTGTCGCTGGGTTTTCCTCCGGGGCCGTCATCGAAAGTAAGGGCTACCATCGGTCTTGACGGGTCAACGATCTCATCGGGCGTATAGCCTACAGGATCGGCGGAAATTGAATATACCTCGCTTTGAGATTCATATTTTTTACCGTTATTTACGATATAGGCGCATACCCTGAAATCATACTCCTGATTCTTTTCAAGATCCATGAATGTAGCATTGCTGTCAAGTCCGCCGGGAAGATTTTTACTGTTTCCTGTTGTAAACTTTTCTTCATTGGAATTCTTATAATCAATACGGAAGCCGTCTGCTTTTTCGTCAGGCGTCCATGCGATCTTTATATTTCCGTCCGCATCGTTTTTAAGAGCCGTAATTGATGGTTTTGTGGGAAGAGTATAGGTTGATTCAACGATGTAGTTATTCTGAGTCTCACCCTTGCTGTTGTAGGGAGTAATATAAAGGCTGTAATTTTCACCCGGATCAAGGTCTTTCAGGGTAAACTTTGTTGTTTTGCCGCCGTTTATCTCATTTATGAATTTAAATTTGATAGCCTCGGGCGGTTTAAGATAAAGATTATATCCCTCAGCATTTTTGACCCTGTCCCATTTAAAGGAAATGCTGTTCTGTGTTGTTCCGGTCACTTCAAAGCCGCTTACAGGCGCAAGCTGTTCCTTGTCAACAGACGACGACTGATTTGTGAAAATACCGCCGCCGGTGGTATTATCTTTGACGATTATCACGATGACAGTTATCAGGGCGATCAGGATAACGACGGCAGTAGTAATACCCATGATAAGCTTTGTGCTATCCGTCTCCGAGAAAAATCTGGCAATTTTAGACTTTTTTTTGCGTATTCTTCTTGTTGGCTGGCTCATTTCATTCCTGCTTTCATATGTATTAATAATCACTTTACATTATACAACAGGATATGACACATTGTTTTTCCGGAAAAGAATATTACATTTTTGTTAATTAACTGAGAAAATTTTTAAGTCTTTTTACAGCCTCAATAGTTTTATCCCTGTCGCCGAAGGAAGTCAGTCGGAAGAATCCCTCTCCGTTTTTGCCGAAGCCTGCGCCGGGAGTACCTACGACATTTGCCTTAGTAAGCAGGAGATCAAAGAATTCCCATGAGCCCATTCCGTTCGGGCATTCAAGCCAGATATAAGGTGAATTTTTGCCGCCGGTATAATAGATACCGAGTTCATCAAGTGCCTGAGAAATAATTTTTGCATTTTCACGGTAATATGAAAGATTGACCTGTATTTGTTTTTGTCCTTCCTCGCTGAACACGGCAGCGGCAGCGCACTGAACAGGCCAGGAAACGCCGTTGAATTTAGTTGCCTGTCTGCGGTACCAGAGTTTATATATATTATGGCCGTCACGTTCAAGTTCCTTAGGGATTATAGTATAACCGCATCGTGTTCCGGTAAATCCTGCTGTTTTGGACAGGGAGCAGAATTCAACAGCGCAATGTCTTGCGCCCTCGACGGCGAAGATGGAGCGTGGGAGATCCTCAGTTATAAAAGCCTCATAAGCGCTGTCGTAAAGGATAACAGCATCATTTTCCATTGCATAGTCGATCCATGCTTTAAGCTCGTCCTTTGTATAGGCGGCGCCTGTAGGGTTATTGGGTGAGCAGAGGTAGATAATATCGGCATGGATATTTTTATCAGGCATTGCCTTGAAATTATTGTTTTTATTGCAGTCGGCATATATAATACTGCGGCCGGACATGATATTGGAATCCACATAAACAGGATAAACCGGGTCGGTAACAAGTACAATATTATCAGCGCCGAAAATATCGCCTATATTTCCGCAGTCTGATTTTGCGCCGTCGGAAATAAGTATCTCATCGGGAGAGATCTCAACTCCGAAGGACTTATAATAATCGGAAACAGCTTTTCTTACAAACTCATATCCTTCATAATCCGGGTAGCCCTTGAAGGTTTCTTTTTTTGAAAGATCGTCAGCGCCCTTTTTCAGAGCCTCAATTGCAGCCGGAGCAAGCGGAAGGGTAACATCGCCTATACCAAGGCGGATAATATCCTTATCGGGGTTAGCGGTCTGATAGTCAGTTACTCTTTTTGCAATTTCTGCGAACAAATAATTCGGAACGAGGTTATCAAAGTTTTTATTAATGTTCATAATACGACTTCCTTTCAGTCTTTTGTTTTTTATGACTTTATTATTTTAACACATTTCTGCAACCATTTCAACAAAAACTTTCACCAGCCGGCGTGACGCTGGACCCATAACGCGGGGTTCGCTTCACTACGTTTCGCTCTGTCTGGTTAAGAGATGCTTTTATGCCCGCGTGAGTTACTTAATGTATTAATGTACAATGTTCAATGTTCATAAATTATGTCAAAAAAATCCTTTAGTAATTGTAATTGCATTAAGTTTATGTTATAATAGATTAGTTATTGCAAATGAAACCAAAAAGGAAAGGACGTAATATATGAGATTTGTTTCATGGAATGTCAATGGTCTGAGAGCTTGTATGCAAAAGGGATTTATTGAAGTTGTAAATGAGCTGAAGCCCGATTTCATGTGCCTTCAGGAAACAAAAATGCAGGAGGGTCAGGCGGAGGTTCCGCTTGAGGGATATAATAAATATTTTAACAGCGCTGAGAAAAAGGGATATTCCGGAACGGCTGTATTTACGCCCCATACCCCGAAGCAGGTCATACTTAACGGCATGGATATCGAACAGCACAGTCATGAGGGCAGGATGATAACCGTTGATATGGACAGTTTTTATCTTGTAAATGTCTATACTCCGAATGCAAAGGACGGACTGCTCAGGATTGATTACCGCATGGAGTGGGAAACTGATCTGAGGGAGTATCTTATGAAGCTTGATAAGGAAAAGCCTGTCATATACTGCGGTGATCTCAATGTAGCGCATAATGAGATCGACCTGAAAAATCCCAAGGCAAACAGGGGAAATGCAGGCTTTTCGGATCAGGAAAGAGAAAAGATAGGTATTCTGCTTGAAAGCGGCTTTACAGATTCGTTCAGGTATCTGCATCCTGAGGATACGGGAAGATACAGTTGGTGGTCGTACCGGTTCAATGCAAGGAAAAACAATGCGGGATGGCGTATCGACTATTTTATTGTTTCGGACAGGATCGCGGATAAGATACAGACTGCGGATATTCTTTCGGATATCTATGGAAGTGACCATTGTCCGGTATTGCTTGATATTGACATTTCGTGTTTCACGGATTAAGGTATACCGTAACAGGGAGGTATGAAAATGATAAAGGTCAGAAATCTGACAAAATACTATGTAAAAAATAAGGCTCTTGATAATGTCAGCTTTTCGCTTGAGGAGGGAGAGATACTCGGTTTTCTCGGCCCTAACGGAGCAGGAAAGTCTACAACGATGAATATTATCACGGGCTATCTGTCATGCGATTCGGGAACTGTCGAGATAGACGGGATAGATATTCTCGATAACCCGACAGCGGCAAAGAAAAAAATAGGCTATCTGCCCGAAATACCGCCGCTTTATAATGACATGACGGTAAGAGGATATCTTGAATTTATGTTCAGACTCAAAAAGGTAAAAAAGCCTATGAAGGAGCATATAAATTCAATTTGTGAGCTTGTCAGGATCACTGATGTCAAGGAAAGATTAATAAAGAATCTTTCAAAGGGCTACCGCCAGCGTATCGGATTTGCTCAGGCACTTATCGGTGATCCGCCTGTGCTTGTACTTGACGAGCCTACTGTAGGTCTTGACCCTCAGCAGATAATAGAAATAAGAAGGCTTATCCGTGATCTCGGGAAAAAACATACTATTATATTGTCGTCTCATCTGCTGTCAGAGGTGCAGGCAGTCTGCGATAAGATACTTATTATAAATGACGGTAAAATTGTGGCGGACGAGCTTAAAACATCTCTTACGGGAACCGGCTCGGCAACGTCAAAGCTTCATGTTATCGTTGAGGGACGCAGACAGCAGGTGCGCTCTATCCTGCAAAAGGTTGACGGTGTTACGGATGTTACAGATCTGGGCGAGCCTGAAAAGGGTTGCTGTGAATTTACCGTAAACAGCCGCAGAGATGTCAGAAGGCTTGTGTTCAGGGCTTTCTCCAAAACAGATTTCAATATACTTGAAATGAATCCTGTGGAATTCTCTCTTGAAGATACCTATCTCGGCATTATTACCGGAAAGATAAATACAAAGGAGGCGGCGGCTGATGTCAGCAATATATAAAAGAGAATTTCAGTCATATTTTATATCCCCGATAGGATATGCTGTGCTTGCGGCATTTATGTTTTTCAGCGGAATATTTTTCTATGTACAGTGCCTTTATACGGGCAGTGTGAATATGTCCCCTGTATTCCAGAGTATGTTCTTTATCGTGCTTTTTGTTATACCTCTCATAACGATGAGAACCTTTGCCGATGACAAAAAAAATAAAACGGATCAGGCTCTTCTGACTGCGCCTGTGGGTATTCCCGCTGTCGTTATTTCAAAATTCCTTTCGGCACTTTCGGTGTTTGCGCTTTGCCTTTGTTCGTTCATTATCGAGGGTCTTGCACTTTCGTTTATGGCTAAGCCCGACTGGAGCGTTATTATAGGCAATGTTTTCGGCATGATAATAATGGGTTCGTCATTCGTTGCCCTCGGAATATTTATTTCCTCTCTTACAGAAAGCGCTGTTGTTGCCGCTATTGTATCATTTGTGATAAATGTTCTGCTGAGCCTTCTTGATACTATCGGATATACCGTGAATTGGGAATGGCTTACCAATATTATCAATGCGTTATCCTTCCAGGGAAAATATAATAATTTCGCTCTTGGTATAGTTTCGCTTTCTGATGTTGTATTTTTTGTTTCCGTTACCTGTCTTTTCCTTTTCCTTACAGACAGAGTTATCGAGAAAAGAAGATGGGCGTAAGGAGGGATATAAATGTCTGAAAAAGAGATAAAAAACAGCGAGACAGCCGAAAAGACGGAAGAGGAAGTCGTTATTGCCAAGGCTGACAATGTTAAGAAAAAGCCTGAAAAATCTGAAAAGCCCGTTAAAAAGCCCGAAACCGGAAAGAAAGACGAGGGCTTATCAAGAAAGAATAAGCACAGGATAACCTCGGTCGTTCTTACGGCTCTTGTTCTTGCAGGCGTGATAATCATAAATGTAATTGCTTCTGCGCTGACGGAACGTTTTTCTGCGCTGACAGCCGATATTACAGGCAACGGTACATATAATCTCAGCGATACTACATACAAGCTTCTTGACGGGATGAAGAAAAAGGTCAGCATTACATTCCTTACACAGCGTAAAACATATGAAATGCTTGATTCCACATATTATAAGCAGATGACAAATCTTGTTGACAGAATGGTGCAGGATTCAAACGGCTTTGTTTCCGTAAAATATGAAGATATCGTTTCAAATCCTAATTTTGTAAACGATTATCCCGATGATAATCTTACAACAAGCGACGTCATCGTAAAATGCGGCAAGAAATATAATGTTCTTCATAAAGAGGATCTTTTTAATTTTGAGCTTATGAATAATCAGTATCAGTATATCACTTCATCAAAGGCGGAATCGGCGCTTGATACCGCTATAGTAAAGGTCACAAGCGATAAGACTGATAAAATAGTTATTATCAAGGACAATACAACGGACAGCTATTCCTATCTTACAAGACTGCTGACTGCAAACAATTATTATGTAAAGGAAATCGAGGCGGAAAATCAGGATATCCCTGACGGAGTGAATACAATTATATCCTTTGCGCCGACAAAGGATTATTCCGAGGCTGCTGTCAAAAAGATAAAGGACTTCCTTTACAATGACGGCAAGTACAGCAAGAGCATGATATATATTGCATACAGGAATAAGGCGGAACTGCCGAATATTGACGGACTCCTTGACGAATACGGTCTTTGCATATCAAACGGACTTGCATTTGATATGGATACGAGCCGTCAGATGAGCGGGATAAGCTCCTACAGCGCATACAGATATATTGCCGCTTCCTTTGCGTCAAAGCTGTATACCGATAATATTACTTCCGACGGTCAGACTGTCCTTGTGGACTATGCAAGAGGAGTCGGACCTACAAAAGAGGATGTTACTACTCCGCTTATCAGGTATTCATCAGAATCGGGTGTCTGCCCGTTTGACGTAACTGACGACTGGAATCCCGAGGATTATATTTCAAGAAATGTCTGCGTTATGATGCAGGGTGTTTCCGGAAATGATAAGGCTCAGTCAAAGATGATCGTTTCAGGTTCAACGGAAATGTGGAGCCAGACAATAATGGAATCACAGTTTGTAAATCAGCAATACTGGCTTGATATAGTGGATAATCTCAATCACAGAGCAAATAATACTATCCAGCTCGATGCTAAGGTCATCACCGATTATTCACTCCAGGGTATCAGCAGACAGACCTCGGTCACGGTGGGAATAATCATGTTTGCAATAATCCCTGTCATTATTGTCGGAGCGGGTATAATGGTTTATGTTGTAAGGCGCAGAAAGTGATGGTAATGGTATGAAAAAGAATATTACTGTTGTTATCATAGCCGCTGTTGTCGTTGCGGCGCTTGTCGGCGTTATGATATTTGTACTGAATATTCCCGATACAGAGGACAGCGGTATTTCATCGGATACCCTCGATATCCTGCTTTATGATAAGACAAGCATAAAGCCTGAGGAGATCACGGTAAAAAACAGCGGCGGGGAATATACCCTTTTAGGCTTTGATTATACAAAAGAGCTTGAAGAGCTTTCAAAGGAAATGCAGGATGCATCCGAAGAGGAAAGCTCCCAGACATCTTTAAACAGGATGCGAGAGGAAGTATCCTCTGTCTCAATTAATATGAGCTATACGATGCAGGGCATGGAAAAGCTTCTGCTGAGCAAGGATGCAACGGATGCGCTTGCCTATCAGTGCTCATATGTTACAGCCTTACAGCTTATTGATAAATCGGGACAGAGATATAAGGATTTCGGACTGGATAAGCCCCGTTCTGTCGTTAAGGTGACATTCAGCGATAACAGTCAGGAAACATTGTATGTCGGAAAAGATGCGCCGAATGATATGGGCGTTTATTTCCGTATGGAAAGGAATCCTAATGTCTATCTTGTCAACAGCGAAAGCATAAGCTCCTTCCTTGTTGAAAAGCTTCAGATGTTTGACAAAACAATAACAAAGAAGTTCGATTATAAAACCGATGAGGATGTAGAGATAGAAAGCATCAGCATAAGCGGTACGGGCTATGAAAAGCCGCTTGAGATCGACAAGGAACCTGCAATTTCCCTTGTAAGCAAATATAAGATGCGTTCACCGTATATAGCGCCATGCGCTCAGGATGCGGCTCAGAGCTTCGGCAGGACAATATACGGACTGACAGGCTCATTTGTAGCGGCGGCAAATATCACTGATGCGGATAAGAAAAAGTTTGGTCTTGATAAGCCCTATATGAATATCAAGGTCAGAGCTTCAGATGATACAAGCGTCGGGATATTAGTTTCTGAGGCTGAAAAGGACGGAAGCTGTTATGTCATGGCGGACAGCGGAAAGATAATCTTTAAGATGACGAAATCCGATGTCGAGGGCTGGTACGGAGTGACCGAAAAGAAATTCAGGACGATAGCCTTTGTATATCCGAATACTGACAGAATGGACAAGGCTGTAATAACGGCTGGCGGAAAAACTACGGTCTATGATATCAGGCATGACAGACAGGAAAACGACCTTATGCAGGCGTTTACGATCACAACCGTTACATCGGACGGTAATTCTGTTGAATATGTTGACTTCAATACTCTTATCAAAAATATTGGCGGTCTTGGCAGAACAGGCGTTGATATCACAAGCGATAAGGGCTTTGAAGAAGTGTTCAAGGCGGAGCTTTCATACAGCGGTGATGACGGTGAAAAGATAGATGATGTTCTTTCGATCAAAAAGGGAAGCGACGGTTCT
>Ga0326512_10002420_pt1 | contig 13829 bp, 20 predicted proteins | sample 1_2617_0518_D_FD_203652 | JGI IMG/M metagenome (GOLD analysis project Ga0326512, IMG submission 203652) | Bovine rumen microbial communities from UC Davis, California, United States - 1_2617_0518 | ecosystem: Host-associated > Mammals > Digestive system > Stomach > Rumen | place: USA... | reverse complement strand
CACCTTAAGCGGATTATTTCACGTTGCTTTTTCTCCCTCTTCCGAACAAGCAGATCATATAGCATGTCTAACAGTTTCATTTTGTTCCCCCAGGTAATTTTGAATATTAATTTGAATTTACAGGGTTGATAAGCCACACAATGGAATCATCGAAATCGTCCGCCTCCTGCCGAAGTGAATCAATCGGGAACCCATCAAGTATAAGGAATAACTCATCTTCGGTCAGAGGGATGCGGTCAAAAACGGAAAAATCATTGATCCATTCATCTCGTTGGCGTTCAGATTGGAAAACCGCAACATCAGTATCAAGAGTGGCATAGCCAGCGTAATAAGACATAATACACCTTCTTTCGCATCGAACGTTTGTTTGCTGTGATAATTTTATGATAACATACGAAACAGAAAACGTCAATAGGAAAGTGTACAAGTTGCACAAGTGATGTGTTTGTTATCAACCTATTTTAGTGCGAAATGACGAAAAAGTGCTTGCATTGCCTCTTAAGATGAGGTATACTATCGGTAGAGGGATTGTAAATCGGCGGTCTGATATAGCTGTCTATATTCCTCAACACAGAAGAAAATCTCTTAATCGCTTACCGTGCAGAATAAGCCACGCCGTTTTGCATAGGTAGCCGATGGGCGTGCATATATTAATTAATGAGTAGTACCTTTGACTGTAACTTCCAAACCGGATTGGCAGTTGCAAGAGGATATGATCCGGTATGGCGTACTGCTATTCAGCAAGTGCCATGATAAGGGTGAGTTGCGGAGAAATCCGTTGACTGGTTTTGAGATTTGAGACTGTACAAAAGGACATTCCAAAAGGAGTGCTTTTTGTGCGGTCTTTTTTGTGTGGAACAAAAGGGTGATAACAAAAGCAACAGTATTAAGAGGTGAAAAAAATGAAAAAAGAAAAAGCAATCCAGATTATCAGATGCCCCAAATGCAGTCATGAGGGTTACGTGTGGAAACATGACCATGTGGAAATAATGTGCAAAGATTGTGGCGAAGCATTTCAGGTGGTAGCTGAGATTCCGCTGTCGATTGTTTTAGCAATGATTGAGGACGTAGAAGATGAGTGAAACACAGATTACGGTAATTGATTGCATCATGGGATCAGGTAAGACTTCATATGCTATCCAATATGTCAACAGTCATCCGGAGCAGTCATTTGTATACTGCACACCATTTTTGGACGAAGTGCAAAGAATAAAAGAGCAATGTTTAAATGCACACTTTTATGATCCGACATGCTACAACGGTCGGAAAATTGATGATTTCAACCGTTTGTTAATGGAAGGTAAAAACATAGTTCTTACACATGCGACTTTTGCCAATGCAGACGAGGATACATTGGAATATATTTCTAATACTGATTATGTACTCATAATGGATGAGACACTGAATATATTGGAAAACTTTAATAACGTGTGTTCCGATTCAAAGCAGACCGTCACAAAAGCCGATATTCGCATGTTAATGGATAGCGGATGTATAAGTGTCGATGATTATGGCAAGGTATCATGGACTGGGGAATCATACCGAGGTGGTAAGTTTTCAGATGCGGAGAAGTATGCCAAAAATGGAACTTTGTTATATATAGATCAGTCTATGTTCGTTTGGCAGTTTCCTGCTTCTATATTTGAAGCATTTAAACACACACTGGTTTTAACATACCTATTCGATGGGAGCATTTTAAAACCATACTTTCAATACCATAACATACCGTATGATTTAAAAAGTGTATTTCAGGTAAACGGAGAATATGCAATTAAGGAATATGACCGAGATCGAGCGAAGATACGTTCTTTAAAGGAATTGATACATATATACAACAATGCCAAGGCAAACGATTATAGAGGAACGTCACTGTCTAAAAAATGGTATTCAGGTAATACAGAAAAATTGCCAACGCTGAAAAAGCATTTGCATAACTTCTTCCAGAACCAGATGAGAGCGAAAGCACAAGACATTTTGTGGACATGCCCAAAAGAATATTACAAGCAGCTCAAAGGGAAAGGATACATACGTGTGCGTAAACTCACGCAGGAAGAATCAGTTTTGCCAAAGATAGAAAAGGAAAAGATAGAGAAAAAGTTATCATGTTTCCTGTCTTCTAACGCCAAAGCAACTAACGATTTCAGGGAGAGATCGGTGTTGGCGTATTGCGTCAATATGTTCCTGAACCCATATATTAAAAAATACTTCAAAAAAAAGAACATCAAAGACGGCACACAGATTGAAGTAAATGAAGAGTTGTTTGCTCTGTCGTGTATGTTGCAGTGGATATTCCGAAGCCAGATCAGGGAAGGAAAACAGATTACAGTTTATATTCCATCAGTGCGGATGAGAAACCTTTTTCAAAGGTGGTTGGATTTAGAATTTTAGGACTAAGGTGGTACTTTTTTGGAAAATTAACAGGCTATTATAGCCTATTATCTGGCATCAAGTGTTAAAAGACAAAGAATATATTTGTATAAGATTACCGGACAGGAACATTCTTAGGAATGTTTCGTCCGCTTAAAATCTATTGGCTTTATTGGTGGGCTGATAAACAAGGTTACAGATGATAATAAAGCCAATATATTTTACCAATCAAATAATAAAAGTGGATTGTCGGGAGTAGGCAAAAGTAGCCATTTTCGGTGTCCCAATAACATTCATTAAGTGGCAAAGATAGCCTGTTATTGAGAGGATTTTTATTTTATCTTTAATTTTTATCGTTATATAAGGGGAACTATGAATGAAAAGATATGAGTTCAAAAATGAAGTCTGTCGGAGATTTCAGCAGTTGGCATTTGTGAATAATCGCATGGTCAATCAGGGGACGATTGATTGGCTTATTGATATTATGGCAGAGGTTGCAACGGAAGGTCTGATTAGGGATGGTGTGTTTGGCATCCGAGATATTATCAAGATTAATGTTGTCGATAATGAAGGTAAGCGGAGATTCTATGATCCATATCGGGGACAGATCGGGGAGTATACACCGAAAAAAAGGATTCAAGTGAAGTTGGGTAAGAATATAGTAGACAAGATTAACGAGGGGTAATAGGTGAAGAGGACAGAGATTACTGACATTTTGGCAAGGCGATATAAAGCCAAACATCCGGACAAACCATTGTCAAGGACTGTACTTTCAGAGGTGGTAGATATTCTTATCGAGATCATAAAGGACTGTTTGGTGGATTACGGCGAATTTGGGATCAACAACTTGTTTACATTGGCTGTGAAGCAGTCTAAACGGACAAGAGGTTATGACATGGTTCGCCAAAAAGAGATAGAGATTACACCAAAGAAAGCATTGAAGGTTAAGACAAGCAAAGCATTGAAGGATTTATTGAACACGGATGGGAGAAATTAAGAAGCAGAAACAATTAATTACAGTGCCAGAAGCTAACAATAACTTTAAGGGATTAGGTTTTAGAAGATGGGATGCGTTTGTGGCTGATTATTTTGCGGAACATCCAGACAGCAAAAAAGAAAATACGCCTCCTGCCGACAGTAAAAAAAGGAAGAAGAAATAATGATAGATGAGAGTAAGTGGTCGGAAGATGATTTTGATTTGAGACTGTATAACAGCATGGACGAAGAGGGTAAACGAGCATGGCGAAAAATATTCGGACTGCCTAAATTGCTAAAAGAAGGCAATCCCCCTGCCGATGTAAACGAAGATGCGGAGATGGAAACCTAAACGCCCTCTGCTACATCTGAGTTAATAGGCAAAAGTAGCCATTTTCGGGTGCGATAAAAGAAGAATTTTATCAGTGTTTTTTAAATAATAATTAAAAAGGGGATGATATGAATGATGAAAGAGGAAAAGAAGATACCGTTATGGGAAAAATATGCACTGACAGTTGACCAGGCAGCTGAATATTTTGGCATCGGAGCTAAGAAAATTAGGAGCTTAATATGCTTATACAAGGACGCCAAGTGGTACATGCTCAATGGGGAGCGCACGCTGATAAAGCGAAAGTTGTTTGAAGACTTCCTCAACGAGACAGAAGCTATTTGATGGATTAACGATGGGCGTCATGGTATACTTTATATGCCATAACGCTTGTCTTTTTTTTGAAAGGAGATGTATGAGCGAAAAGCGCAAGGACAAGCGAGGACGTATTCTGCGAGAGGGCGAAACCCAAAATGCAGATGGACGCTATAGATACAGCTACATTGATTGTGATGGGAAAAGGAAACAGGTGTACAGTTGGCGGTTAACAATGACAGACCCATTGCCAAAAGGGAAAAGAGATTGTACCGCACTGCGAGAGCAGGAGAAAGAGATCAAGAAGGATATCGAACTACAGAAGGGAATATCAGCAAACAAAATAACTGTATATGAACTTGTAAAGTGGTACTGCGATAATCGTGCCGGTGTGAAGCAAACGACTAAATCAGGATATAGGACAGTATGCAGATTGTTGCAGAATGATTCATTTGGCAAAAAACAGATCGGTGATATTAAAAGCCGAGATGCCAAAGACTGGTTAATCAAATTGCAAAAACATGACGGCAAGAGTTATTCCAGTGTCCATACGGTCAGAGGCGTACTGAGAGGGGCTTTCAAAGAAGCGTCTTTTAGGGAGTGGATATACAAGAATCCGTTTGATGATTTTACGTTGAGTGATGCGGTCGATAAAGACACACAAAAGCGAGACGCATTGACGCCAGAAGCAGAAGAACGCTTTATGACGTTTGTCAAAGAGGATAAGCACTATTCTATTTATTACGATGCGTTCTATATACTACTCCATACAGGATTGCGTATTTCTGAGTTTTGCGGACTGACAATGGATGATATAGATATGGATGCACGCACTATTAAAGTAGATCATCAGATAATGCGTGTTGGCATCAATGTTTATATTGAATCCACAAAGACGAAGTCAGGAGAGCGGATACTACCGATGGAAGATGATGTATACGATTGCTTTACTCGATTAATTGCGAATCGTAAAAGACCGATGAAAGAGCCTGTGATTGATGGGTATAGTGGCTTTTTAATCCTTGATAAAAACGAGAATCCAACACTTGCACTGCACTGGGAGCATTACTTCCAGTTTATACGCAATAAGTACAACAATCATTATGAAATCCCTCTGCCAAAAGTAACACCGCACGTATTAAGGCATACATATTGTACACGAAAAGCATTAAGTGGCATGAATCCCAAGATACTTCAATATTTGATGGGACATTCTAATATTGAGATTACGTTGGGATACTATACACACGCACGATATGAGGATGCCAAAGCGGAACTTGACCGATTAAAAAATTGTTCGACAGAAGCACGAAAACCGAAAACTGTGTTAAATTTTAAAGCCTGTGTTAAAACGGGCTGATTTAACACATTTCAATGTCAAAATATGCCAGACTTTGCAATGATTTGCCGTGAATAGGAAAATGGACGGCATACCGAAAATCAAAGGAATCCCTTGCAAAATAAGGCATTTTGGCGCAAAAGGTGGTTTTTTCAGACATGATAAAAATATTGTTTATATGCCACGGCAATCTGCGAATTAGTTACAATTAATATAGTATCATTGCGGTATAACATCAGTTTGAAAATTGAATCTAACACTTAATTAACACAGCACACACAGATAAGCGTTATGGCTTTTTAACGGTCAGAGAATCCCTCTGCCGTCTTGAAATCCCTCTGCCGACACTTTCATCAGGCAGGAAATAAAACGTCATACAGAGCCTTGTGAGCGGTCAAAAAAATAGCCGTGAGAGAGAAGGACAGCACGATAGGCTTATATAATACAGTCATATATTTTTCAAAACTTTAATACCCCCCCCTATACATATCTATATTATCTATATACATATCCATACAGGATCAGAATACATTATCCATCTTAATACATATACATATAGGCGAAAGTTAGTTCGCGCTAATTATTATTATATGCGGTCAAAACTTTTTTGAAATTAATTTTAAAAATCCTATTGACATATCATGACAACATGATATAATTAGACCATCGAAACACACAAAACCACACACACCACACACTAAAGCGAGGTAAGAAACATGAAGAGAACAGTCAACTATCAGAGAGCAGTTCAGTATCTCAACAAAATCTATAAGGCAGTCAATGAATACTACTTCAACAATGAGCTTGAACCCGTCACGATCACGATCCAGTCAACGGTCACAGCCTACGGACATTGCTCTGTTAGTAAAGTATGGACGGATACAGACGGCAACAAGACAAGGGAGCTGAATATCGCAGCTGAATATATGAGCAGACCGATTGAAAACGTTGTGGCAACTATGATTCATGAAGCGTCACACATTTACAATCTTCAGAACGGCATTAAAGATACAAGCGGTTACTACCACAACAAACGCTTTAAAAAGACTGCTGAGGAGATGGGACACCTTCAGATTGACCATGATAGCAAGTACGGTTGGACAGTGACAAGCCCCACCGATGATACAATCCAGTTCTGTATCGAATACGGTTTTGATGATATTCTTACAAGCCGTGACACCGGACTTCCGATTGCTACGGGAACGACAACACCGAAAACGGGGAACGGCAACGGCACACCGACAAGGATTAAAAAGCCTTCCAACAGCAAGCGTTATCAGTGCCCGATCTGTAAAGCAATCGTTAGAGCAACGTCAACGGTGAATATCATCTGCGGTGATTGCAACGTTCCTTTTGAACTGACAACTAAATAAGAGCATAACAGGTGGTAGCACTCAAAATGCTATCACCTTTTTTTTCTGTCATGAAAAAAGTTGAAAAACTTTTGAAAAACCTATTGACATATCATGGCGTCATGATATAATAGAACCATCAAATGAAACACTCCACACACACAAATCGAAAGCGAGGTATACACAATGGCAACAATCAAGAATATCAACGAGATTATGAAGGAACTTGCAACCTACACCGAGATGCAGGAAGAGCTGAAAATGCAGATCGAAGCATTACAGGATGAGGTCAAGGCGTACATGACTGATAACAATGTCGATGAGGTCATCGGCGAGAACGGCGAGAAGGCAACATGGCGTGGCGTGATCTCCAACAGGTTTGACAGCACGGCGTTCAAAAAGGACTTCCTTGACATCTACAAAGAGTATACAAAGAGAACCGAATACAAGCGGTTCACATTCAACAGATAATCCATAACGGTAACAGCCGCAGGATACAGACAGGCAGGGCGGTCAAAACAGACCGCCTTGCATTACACAAGGGAGTCGAAACCATGACACACACAAGCGAGGTTATACAGAGCATTTCCGAGTTGATAAACCTCTGTGACAGATACGGATTGTTTGGGATTGCAGATGAACTGTTTACAATTATCAGTGAGATTTCCCCCGAGTGGGAGAGGGAAAGAGAGGGCGAGAGAGTGAACATTAACAGAGAGTATTACACGGCGATTATTATAAAGGTCGGAACATTTGAGAGCGAGATTGCCAACGAGAGACACTTTCCGACAGAGGAAGAAGCCAGGGAGTTTTGCAAGAACGTAACAGAGGGACATATCGCAGTCATAGCAAAGGTGTAAAAAGCGCATAGACGGAAAATAAAACAGGCGGTATAATGCAAGGGCGGTATTCTATCAGAGTACCGCCAAAAGCTAACTAATGGTATTAGAATAGGGGCATCGCATGTTTATTGTTTACAGGACGAAGGACAAAAAAGACACTATTGTAGCCGAGTGTCAGACGAAGGAAGAAGCGAAAAAGATAGGACAGGAAACTTTTGACAGTGCGGAAAAGGGCGAAACTGTCACAATGATTTTTCCGGTTGGCGAGGGCATCAGTTTTTCCGAGGATGGACAGATCATTGGAAAGTATAAGCTCTACGAGTATTGGAGTTAAAATTAATTTTAAAGTGAGGTAGCAACATGGCAGATCAGAGCAAGCGTTCAGCAGATGGGAAGGGCGCATATAAATCGCAGATTAAAGCCAATGACAAATACAACAAGACCGCATATGACAGATTGACCGTAAGAATTGCAAGCGGTAATCGGGAGCGTCTACTTGACCACATGCAATCTATGTTGGCAAGAGTTCACGATCTGGAAAACATGGAGAGCAGGACAGAAGAGCAGGAGCAGGAGCTATCAAGGCTCAAAGTCTTGTATCAGGTGTCAGACAGGGGAATACCATCAATCAATCATCTGATTTGCGAATTGCTCAAAGCGGAGACAGGTATAGACATTTCAAGGAAAATTTGATAGGATGCTCTTGTGTGTGGTGCAAGTGTATTACTCGCTTATATGCTTGCACAAAGAGGGCGTCAGAGATGGCGTTCTCTTTTTTTAAAACCCGAAGACTTATTGATTTGACATTATATTTTATGGGTGATGAATTATGGAAAAAACAACTCAAAAATCTTTGATTCTTATATTTCTTTTAACGCTCATGCTTACAGCATGTGGTAATTCAACAAAAGTTCCGGAAGGGTTTAGTCCGGAAATGTATGCATATGGACAGGATGTTATTGAGATTACTCAGAAATTCATCGATGGAAAAAATAACCAAAACTCAGCTTATCAGCAGATTGTGGAGATCGAGAAAAAGGTTGCGACTTTAGAAGAGAATCAAGCAGCTGAAAACGATCATAAGATTAGCTTTTGTGTTTCCAAACTTGCAGAATGTGTTGGCAATAATAATACCCCAGAGCTTATAGCGTATTTAGATGCACTGGAAAATATTATGAATAATCCAGAAGCTAATGCCGAACCAACATTTTCAGAGCAACTTGTTGGAGGATGGAAATACCAATATAATAATGGTTTGGAAGGATACTGGGTATTTAATGCAGATGGGACAGGTTATGCCAAGTTATACGATGGCTTAAAGCTGAAGCATGAATTTAGTTTTTCATACAGTGTTGATGAGGAAAATCAAATTATTCATCAGGTCGGAAAAGATGGCACTGTTTATAAAGATCCATGGATTACAGTTACTGATTTTACAGGAGATTCCTTTTATTCAACATTATACACGCACGAAAGAACAGAGCCAGAAGCGAATGACGGGCTTTGTACCCGAGTTAAGTAATAGTTTTCATAGAAAGAGTATTTTATTTGAGGAAAAAAGAGCGTCAGAAATGGCGTTCTTTTTTTGGAATATTCGGTGGCATAACTTTTAAGTATTGACACTGTGCCATAAGTGGTATATAATGACACCATAGAACGGTATCAAAACATATAGTCAAAAAGAACAGTGTCAAAAGTCGGTGTCATAAATTGAGGGGAAAATCTTATGATTTATGGATATTGCAGAGTGAGTACAAAGGGGCAAGCCAAGGACGGAAACAGTTTAGAAGCGCAAGAGCAAGCCGTCAAAGAAGCAGGTGCAACGGAAATTTTTAAAGATGCTTTTACGGGTACAAAGTCAGACAGACCGGAGTTAAACCGTTTAATGGAAATTTTGCAAGAGGGCGACAAGATCATCGTCACAAAACTTGATAGGTTGGCAAGATCAGCCAGACAAGGACTTGACATAGTAGACAAGATCATCTCCAAAGGCGGGACAATCCATATACTCAATATGGGTGTACTTGACAATACACCTACTGGAAAACTTATAAGGACAATCTTCTTTGCTTTTGCAGAGTTTGAAAGAGACATGATTGTCGAGCGCACGCAGGAAGGTAAAGCCATTGCCAAGCATAATGCAGAATCAAAAGGCGTAAAATTTGAGGAAGGCAGACCCAGAAAATTTGATGATATGCAGATTAGAGTGGCATTGGAATTGTTGGAAACAAAGAGTTATACAGAGGTCTGTAAAATTACAGGAATCAGCAAGTCAACTCTAATCAGGGCGAGGAAAGCCAGAATGTCATAACAAAAAGGGCAATGACCGCTGATAGATCATTGCCCCAATAATTATCTGTCGCCCTCTGCCCTCTGCCGTTCCTCTTTCAAACGGTCAAGCTGCTTTTGGAGTTTTTCTTTTTGCCATCGCAAGCGGATGATTTCGGCTTGCTTTTTGTCCCTCTGCCGTGTGAGCAGATTATAGATCGTATCTATTAGTTTCATGTTCCCCCCCCTCTGGAATTTTTGAAAATTAATTTGAAGGATTTATGAGCCAAACGATGGAATCATCCAAATCATCCACTTCCTGCCGAAGAGAATCAAGTGGGAAACCGTCAAGTATAAACTGTGCATCACCTTCAGATAGAGGGATGCGGTCAAAGACGGAAAAATCTCTGACCCATTCATCTCGTTTGAGTTCTGTTTGAAAAACCGCAACATCAGTGTCAGTAGTAGCATAGCCAGCAAAGAACATTGTGCACCTTCTTTCGCTATCGAACATTTGTTTACTGCGATGATTTGATAATACCATATAGAATAGAAAACGTCAATAGGGAAGTGTGCAAGTTGCACAAGTGATGTGTTTGTTATCAACCTGTTTTTGAACATTTTGACGAAAAAGTGCTTGCAAAGCCTCTTTAGATGAGGTATACTATCGGTAGAGGGATTGTAAATCGGCGGTCTGATATAGCTGTCTTTATTCCTCAACACAGAAGAAAATCTCTTAATTGCGTACCGTGCAAAATAAGCCACGCCGTTTTGCATAGGTAGCCGATGGGCGTGCATATATTAATTAATGAGTAGTACCTTTGACTGTAACTTCCAAACCGGATTGGCAGTTGCAAGAGGATGTGATCCGGTATGGCGTACTGCTATACAGCAAGTGCCATGATAAGGGAGAGTTGCGGAGAAATCCGTTGACTGGTTTTGAGATTTGAGACTGTATCAAGATACTCCATTGGTGGAGTGTTTTTGATGCGGTCTTTTTTGTGTGGAACAAAAGGGTAATAACAAAAGCAACAGTAGTTATGAGGTGTAAAGATGAAAAAGATGAAAATGAAAAAAGAAGAAAAAGCAATCCAGATTATCAGATGCCCTAAATGCGGACATGAAGGCTACGTATGGAAACATGACCATGTGGAAATAATGTGCAAAGATTGTGGCGAAGCATTTCAGGTGGTAGCTGAGATTCCGCTGTCGATTGTTTTAGCAATGATCGAGGATGTGGAAGATGAGTTTTGAGCAGGAGAGGGGACAAATGGAAAAAAGAAAAACGATAGCAATTTACTCTCAGAGAGTAGCCGGATACTTAATGCAAAGGGGATTCGTATTGGTGCGGTTGATTCCAGACCAATACGATTCCAATAAACACAATTTTGTGTTTGGCGATTCGGAAAATCTACAAAGAGCTATCAAGGATTATCAAAGGGAGAGTCAGAACGGATGTATAGCGCAAACGAGATCACAGCAGAAAATTTTATGAATACATTACATGACATGTTTCCAGAGAGGACATTCTCAAATATCCAGATGGAATTTTTCGAGCATTGTTTAAACATGATCAGGACGGATACGGATACAGAGAAAATTACAGTTCTGCCTTATAGATGCGGTATAGGCAAGAGTACATTATTGCAAGCATACATACAGGCAAGTTTAAATCGATCTGACTATGGAATGATTATCGTCACTGATAGAGTAAATAGGCTGAAGAGCCTTAAATACTATGACAAGGGCACTGAAGAACTTGAATCGGATGATTGGGACAGGTTTTATGTTGCCAATGGCAATAGGATATGTGTGATACATGAAGGTAACAGAGATGTTGCATTGGAAGATCAGGCGTACAAGCCAATACTTATGATGACCACACAGCGATATTTCCAGATGGACGTCGAAAAATTGTCAGAGTTTTTGACATTCAGTACAAATGGAAGAGTATGCAAACGTAGATTAATTATCTTTGACGAAGAGCCATCATTTTGTGCCATCCACAGGATACAGTCAAAAGAGATCGGCATTATATCCTCATCGCTAAAGGATGGGATTGATGACACTTGTACGGTAGAAGATAAGCAGTGGATTATCTCGCAGTTTGATGCTTTTGCGGAGAAACTGAACAACGCACTAAGTGAAGTGGAGTATTCCAGTAGCAAAAATGTTTATACGTGGTATTTCCATGATAAGGACAGTATTACAGATGATGATAGGCGTTTCTTTAAAATCCTCAAACAGTATGAACGCCAGATCAGGAGACACGACAGGATGGTTTGGCAATACATTGAAGACTTAAAAATAATTTTAAAAAATGGCGCTTTACTCATAGCGACAAAGGTTAAGGCGAAAGACACTTTTGATAGGGCTTTTCTGGTAATCAAGGATTTCCGAGATAGTTTTTTTTTGGAGAATCCGGATGTAAAAGTATTTGTTCTGGATGGCACTGCGGATATATCGCCAAAGTATAGCGAGTATACGGACTATGTAAATGTTGTGGATTGCAGTAATTACAATACACGATTGGACTGGATGCACATACATTTAGTGGATGTTAATACTTCTCGAAATGCACTTTTGATAAAAGATGCTAATGATGAAACAAAGAGAATTATATCGCAGTTCATTAGAGAAAGGAGTCTGAAGGAACAAGATACATTATTGGTTACGTATAAGGCATTAATGGAGAGCGGATTCTTCAATTCTTTCGATTGTATCAAAGGATATTTTGGAAATCTGCGAGGGTACAACAATTATAGGCATTGCCATAACTATGTGCAGATAGGGATGAACCGCCAAAGGGATACTTACTATTTGACCATGCTTCTTTTTCAGATGCCTGAATATGCGGAGTACATGCGGAATAAGTCAGAAACAGAGAAAGTTTCTTTTATCGACAAGCTACTTTCAGATGATGTGATTCGTGACATGGTAAATCAGGAGTGCTGTTCTGATACCATACAGAATATCTACCGTATAGCTGCCCGAGACGTAGATAACGAACAGGAAGTCAATATATACCTGTTTTACGATGCAAAATATTTCAGTTTGGTAAAGGCGGATTTGCAAAATACGTTTGGCAAATATGGTGCGTCAATAGTCACAGAGAAGATACCTGAATTAACAATCAGAAAAATCAGGAACAGGAAAACATGTGGAGAAAAATCCGTTGCGCAAAAGATAATAGATTGGATTGATCGTGTTGATAATGGCGAAGTATTCAAGACAAAACAAATATGTGCTGATTTGGATATAACCACAAGACAGTTCCAGAAGGCGAAAGACAATAATAATGGTTTGAAGCAGATGTTAAAGGCAATGACAGTTAGCAAAGGAAAGTACAGGAAGGGATATACCCCGGTGCAATGAGAGTTACGGATATACCCCTATTCTCTAATAAGACTCTTATTATTAGGAATTAGGGGTATAAGAGTAGTATGAATGAAGATGAATATATGTATGAAATGGACAATGGAAATTGCCAACAACAAAAAAGGGATTATTAACAGGGGTTGGCACGTAAGAAACTCGAACATGAACAATCTTATGATTGTTCAGTTCTCATAAAATAAATTTGCTGAAGCAAATGTATTTTACCAAGCATATGTTAAAAATGGATTCTCGAAAAATGGCAAACATAGCCTTTTTCGGAAATAAAATAACACATGTTAAATGGCTAATATAGCCAATTATTGAGCATATTTGGATTTTAAAATTAATTTTTATTTTTATTAATAAGGGGAGTATATGAAGCGAAACGAGTTTAAAAAGAAGGTTTGCGAAAGAATTCAACAGTTGGCATGGGTTAACTGTCGAATGATAAATCAAGTTACCATCGACTGGTTAATAGACGTGATGGCGGAAGTTGCAACAGAGGGACTTGTAAGAGATGGTGTGTTTGGCATCAGAGATATTATCAAAATCAATGTTGTCGATAATGAGGGTAAGCGGAGATTTTATGATCCATATCGGGGACAGATCGGGGAGTATACACCGAAAAAAAGGATTCAAGTGAAGTTGGGTAAGAATATAGTAGA